>Ga0114962_10000462_pt1 | contig 36104 bp, 34 predicted proteins | sample C_130820_MF_Meta_FD_87017 | JGI IMG/M metagenome (GOLD analysis project Ga0114962, IMG submission 87017) | Freshwater microbial communities from Lake Croche, Canada to study carbon cycling - C_130820_MF_MetaG | ecosystem: Environmental > Aquatic > Freshwater > Lake | place: Lake Croche, Canada...
ATTTAAAATATAATAAATTTGGATTTACTGTAGTGTATGAATTATTAAATTTAGGAGCAGCAGTCAACAACAAATCCAAAACCATCAATCAATCCCAAGCTGGTTTTTTATCCAGTAATTTAAGTTACTATTTTTAACATGTTCAAATTAAAATTCAGTGTTCTGCTACTATTTTTATTTCTAATTACTGGATTTACTTCCATGGGGCAGACATTAGACACAGTGCGTTCGAAAGAACTTACTGCGGTTTATGTGCAGGTTTTCGAAAAAAAAAGAACTTGGTTGAACTCCCCTGATGCTATTTCAATCATCGATTCTAATTTAATTCAACCAAATAATGGATTAAGTTTTTTACCTGCCTTAAATTCCCAAGCTGGAATAAGAATGGAAGAAAGGTCCCCAGGAAGTTTCAGAATTGCGGTTAGAGGAAGTTCCCTTAGAGCACCCTTTGGTGTAAGAAATATAAAAGTATATTGGAATCAAATACCAATTACGGATGCTGGAAACAATACCTATTTTTCCATTTTAGATCCCGACTTATTCCAACAAATCATTGTTTCAAAAGGACCATCAGGAGGACTTTATGGAGCAGGAACTGGTGGAATATTACTGATGAATAGTAAGATTCGCGCCAGCAACTCCATTCAACACCAATCAATTTATCATTCCTTGGGAGGTTACAAACAATCTTGGGATATTCAATTAGTTGATAAAAATATACAACAAAGATTTTATACTTCCTTTTGGAAACAAGAAGGCTATCGTGACCAATCAGCTGTAAAAAAACAATTATTTAATTACCAATTAGATTATCAATTTAAAACGAGTGGTCAATTGCATGTTATAGCTTATTATGGAGATTTAGCCTATCAAACTCCAGGTGGACTAACACTCAAACAATATATTGAAAACCCGAAACAAGCTAGACCTGCGGCCGGCGCTTTTAAAAGTGCAGTAGATCAGATGGCGACATTCCATATCAAAACACTTGGTATTGGTACAAATTTGGGTAATCAATGGAATGGCCAATGGAGCTGGAATTTCATTAATGCTTTTCAGAGTAACCAAATCACCAATCCAACCATCCGAAATTATGAAATTCGAAATGAACCGAATTTTAGTTCAAGAGGAGTTATTCATTTCAAAAAAAATGATTTTAGTTTAGATGCAGGGTATGAATATCAAATAGGAAAATTCGATAGTCAGACATTTGGGAATGTAAAAGGAAAAAAGGATACGCTACAATTCACTCAAAATACCAGTATTCAGCAATTGAGTAGTTTTTTTCAATCAGAATTCAGCGGACTAAAAAATTGGAATTTTCTGTTTTCAGGAAGTTTAAACCACTATTGGACAGAATATCAAAACAATGAAGCCATTTTTTCGCCAAGATTTTCTATAATTAGATATTTAAACAAAAATCAAAATATATCATTCAAAATTGCTAATGGGTTTTCTCCTCCGAGTATTGCGGAATTAAGACCTTCCACGGGATCCATTAATTACAATTTAAAAGCTGAGAAAGGATGGAATTATGAACTTTCCTATCGTGGCCAAACAAACAATAAACAATTCCATTTGGAAATAAATGCCTATCAATTTGAATTGAATGAAAGCATTGCTTTAAGAAGAACAGCAGATGGCGCAGATTATTATGTAAATGTTGGTGAAACCAGTCAAAAAGGACTTGAATTGAGTCTTACCTACCTATTATCGTCCCAACTACAGATTTTATCAGCTAGTAGTTTCCAAAATTACCGGTTCAAGGATTACACAAGTGTTAACAAATCGTATGCAGGGAATTTCTTAACGGGAACTAGCCCATTTAGCGAATCTATATTTATTTCTTGGACGCCTCATTCTTCTTTCAATTGGAATAATCAATATTTATTTACGGATTACCTCTATTTAAATGATGCAAATACAGATGTATTACCAGCAAGTAAAGTTTGGAATTCAAAAATCACTTATTCTAAAACAAAGGGTAAATTACCATTTAACGTATGGATCAGTATAGATAATATTTTGAACGAACAATATTCTGCGGGACCAGATTTAAACGCAGTTGGTTTAAGGTATTATAATGCATCACCTCTGAGAAATTACTCCATAGGTTTTCAAGTGAAACTGAAATAAAATGAAAAGAAAAGAGCGATACGAAGCTTTTGTCAGTCACTTTGAACATAATTTCCCTGAAGCGGAAACTGAATTGCATTATACCAACCCATTTGAGTTATTAGTTGCCGTTGTTTTATCCGCACAATGCACAGACAAACGAATTAACCAAGTAACCCCTAATCTTTTTAAGCGATATCCAAATGCTGAAGCCCTAGCTGATTCATCTGTTGACGAAATTTTCACCTATATTCGATCAGTCTCATACCCCAATAACAAAGCCAAACATTTATTAGGCTTGGGCCAAAAAATAAAGGATCAATTTAGTGGAGAAGTTCCAGAAACATTAGAAGATTTACAGACCCTGCCTGGTGTAGGGAGGAAAACAGCGAATGTCATAGTTTCCGTCGTATATAACCAACCTGCTATGGCGGTTGACACGCATGTTTTCAGAGTATCTCGTCGTTTAGGTTTAGTACCCAATACCGCAAAAACACCTTTAACGGTAGAAAAGCATTTAGTGAAGAATTTACCTACTGAAGTGATTGCACGAGCGCATCATTGGCTAATTCTACATGGTAGATATATTTGCTTAGCTAGAACTCCTCAATGTAGCAAATGTTCCATCACAGAATTTTGCCAATTTTATAAAAAACAAAACACACCTAAATGACATTCGTTCAATACTTCATTAACAATTGGATTGAAATCATTGGAATCTTTTCATCTATTTTAGGAGTATATTATTCCATTCAACAAAAAAGCATCTCATGGCTTTGGAATATATTGGCATCAATATTATTCGGATTACTATTTTTTCAAATTGGATTATATTCCGATGCAGAGCTGCAGGTTTTTTTTATTCTAATGGCATTATTTGGCTGGATTAAATGGAAAAACAAAGAGACTAATTGGATTCCTCAACATTCATCTCAATTATCCATACTAGTAGGAATTTGTTTTACCGTTGGGTTTGGCTGTCTATCAGGATATTTACATCAAAGCTATGCAAAGAACGTATCGCTTCCTTATTGGGATGCTAGCCTAACTGGCTTAAGCATATGGGGAACGTGGCTGGCTGCCAATAAAAAAATTGAAAATTGGTATGTTTGGATTTTAGCAGATATGATCTATGTCGGAATGTACATTCAAAAGGGCCTGTACGGCACATCCCTTTTGTACCTACTTTTTGTTGCGCTTGCCTTTCAAGGGCTCATTTCTTGGCGAAAAAAAAGGGAGCAAAATCTTTAGAACATTAAATTTCTTCCTTCTTCTCTAAACTATCTAGATAATCCATTATTTTATCTTTGGCCAAGGACAAAGCCAAGGCAATAGCATAGGATTTAAGCGCCGAACCAAGCAAGGAAGATTCCTGTTGGCTTGACTCTTTGTTATTTTTTTTATCGCTATCGGATAGAAGGCTATATAATAAATATGACCCTGCTAAAACCCCTCCAACTAATAATATTTGACTTCCTCTAACTTTCGCCTTTTCTTTCAATTCATCGACCTTTTCAGTCAATTCTTGTTGATAAACTTCAGCTTGCAATTCTAATTCCTCTCGTTTCTCTTTATTATTGCTCATCTTATTTATTTTCAGTAGGTTCTACTTTTGGTTCAAAATCTTCTTGCAAAGGCTCAATGATTTGCGATTTTTTTATTGACAACAAAAGAATGAGCATTAAAAAAAATGCCAAACCCGCCACTATAAAAAAACCCCAATAATTACTATGTAAATACTCATTTAAAAGAGCTGCAACACCTAATAGAAGGAACAAAAAAGCCATTCCAATTGATAGAGCTATAAGTACATATTTGAATACTCGAACCAACAACTCCTCAATTTTATCTTGGATATCCAATTTTATTATTTCAAACTGAGTTTTGAGGTAATTAGATAAAAGATCAATTAAATTATTGTTGTCGAAAATTCCCATTTACCTTTGTTTTAATTTAGCTTCCATGGAATGTTGTGTATGAGGTACTAAAAGTAATCGATCCCTTGAGATTAATTTTCCTGTATCAACACACACTCCATACGTTCCATTTTTAATCCGAATTAGTGCTTTTTCCAAATTGTTGGCGAATTTTTGTTGTCGACCAGCTAACTGATTTAAATTTTCTTTTTCAATGGTATCCGCACCATCTTCCATTACTTTAGAATTACTTGCCGTAGAGTCTGTCCCTGAATCATTTTTTTTACTCAATGTCTTCATTAAATAACTCAACTCTGCTTTCGTTTCTTCTAATTTTTTTAAGATAATTTCCTCAAATTCTTTTAGTTCTTCGGCAGAATATCTTTGTTTTTCCTCGTTTGACATAATTATAACGTATGGGTTTATTTAGAATTGCTAGTACTTATTATTTTTAATTAATTACTTGATTACCAGAATATTATTAAGTAGAAATAGACCAATATTGCAAATATAAAAATTGTTATTAGATTTTCAGTATTAATTATCCGATTTTAAAATCGATCAAACTATTTCATTGGTAAAATGTTTCAGGATAAAAGTATTAATCAGTGATGGGGTTAAATTGTATAATACCTTTTGCCCTAACCTTATAAAAACTGCGACTTCGATCCAACAACAGACTACGGAACCTAGCTCAGCCATTAGTATATAACTCTTACCTCTTACATCTACCTCATACATCTTACATCATACATCTTACATCATACATCTTACTTCATACATTTTACATCTTACATCATACGTCTACCTCATACATCTTACATCTTACATCATACAACTTACATCTTACATCTTACATCTTACATCATACATCAAACTTCTCCCTAGTTTTCCATTAAATAAGCCTTGATAAATTCATTAATTTCACCATCCAAGACAGCATCGGTATTCGAGGTTTGATAATTCGTCCGATGATCTTTTACTCTTCTATCATCTAGCACATAACTTCTAATTTGAGAACCCCACTCAATTTTCTTTTTCCCAGCCTCCACTTCAGCTCTTGCAGCATTTCTTTTATCAATTTCAATTTGGTATAATTTCGACTTCAATAAACGCAGGGCAACTTCTTTATTCATTAATTGAGAGCGTTCTTGCTGACAAGCAATTATAATTCCAGAGGGTCTGTGTGTCAAGCGAACAGCTGTTTCTACTTTATTTACGTTTTGTCCACCAGCTCCACCCGAACGAAAAGTATCCCAATCAATATCCGCCGGATTCACATCAATTTGAATAGAATCATCCGCTAAAGGAAAAACATAAACAGAGGCAAAGGAAGTATGTCTCCTTGCATTCGAATCAAAAGGGGAAATTCGAACCAAACGATGAACGCCATTTTCCGATTTTAAATTTCCATAAGCAAACTCCCCTTCAATTTCAATAGTAACGGATTTAATTCCAGCTACATCACCATCATTTGAGTCGACTAATTTTATTTTAAAATTATTTTTATCAGCCCACATTTTATACATCCGAAGCAACATATTAGCCCAATCTTGCGATTCTGTACCTCCAGCTCCTGCATTGATTTCTAAAACGGCGCTCATGCTATCCCCTTCTTCAGACATCATTTTTCTGAATTCAAGCGAGTCCAATAAATTTTCTAACTTTTCACCTTCTTGGTCTACCTCCGACTCCGTCGCTTCACCCATTTCATGAAACTCCCAAATAGTCTCTAAATCTCCCAAACCAGAAACTAAACGATCAAAACCTTCTGTCCAAAAACGTAAACTTCTTAATTCTCTTAAGGTCGACTCTGCCTTTTCAGGTTTATTCCAAAATTCCGGATCGGATGTGACTGTTTCTAATTCAGAAATTGAATATTTTTTTTGATCGTAGTCAAAGATACCTCCTCAAAGCCTCTATTCTGGCTTTCAGGTCATTGAACCTGTCTTTTGTCATTGTATAAATTAATTTTCACAAAGGTAATTGATTTTATTACCTAAAAAATGAAAAAAAATTAATCAGATTCCGTTTTCTTAAAGCCAATAGTTTCTCTTTGGGTCAGAGGAGACAATAATTCATCTATAATTTTATAAATATTCTCAATTTCATTTTGATGAATTAGCTGATCATTCTTTAATTCAATTATTTTATCCATTAAAGATTCCAAGGTTGACTTATTTTGTCTTAAAGAGACAAAAACGCGCATAATTGAAATATTGATTTGAATTGAAATAGAAGAATTCAAAATTGAAGATAACATGGCTACACCTTGTTCGGTAAATACAAAGGGAAAATATCTTCGACCTCCTTTTTTTGAGGTCACAATCTGTGACCTCAACATTATAAACTCATCTTCAGTCAATTGATACATGAAATCGTCTGGAAATCTATCTAAATTTCTTTTAACAGATTGAATTAAAACCTTCGTTGGAACACCATATAACTTAGCCAATTCAAAATCGAACATCACCTTGCGACCCCTAACTTCAACAATTTTTTGTTGTACTAAAGCTTCTACTTTATTCATGATTCTTAGTGCTTAGATCTCAAATTTAATCAGGAAAATCATTAAAAAAACCTTCTAAAAAAGATTATAATTTAATTGATTAATTAATTTTTACACTGATTTGTCGTAATTTGCGTCCTAAAATAAAATAGCAAGCAAAAAATGGCGCAAAAATACGATTTAATCGTCGTTGGCACAGGACCTGGTGGTTATGTAGCCGCAATACGAGCTTCTCAATTAGGATTAAAATGTGCAGTAATAGAAAAGGAATCTTTGGGAGGTATTTGCCTTAACTGGGGATGTATTCCTACTAAAGCATTGTTAAAATCTGCACAAGTTTTTGAATACATCAAACATGCTGCAGATTACGGAATAAAGGTTTCTGGCGCAGAAGCAGATTTCTCTGCAGTTATTTCACGCTCACGTGGAGTAGCGGATAGCATGAGTAAGGGTGTTCAATTTTTGATGAAAAAAAACAAAATTGATGTCATCATGGGAACAGGTAAAATTTTACCTGGCAAAAAAGTCCAAGTAACAGATGCAGAAGGCAAAGCAACTGTCTACGACGGAAAAAATATCATGATTGCGACCGGAGCTAGAGCACGAGCACTTCCAAACATACCTATCGATGGTGAAAAAGTAATTGAATATCGTAAAGCAATGAGTTTAGCCAAAAGACCTGAATCCATGGTTATCATAGGTTCTGGAGCGATTGGAGTAGAGTTTGCTTATGTATATGCTGCCATGGGAACTAAGGTTACCATCGTAGAATTTTTACCCAACATCGTTCCAGTTGAAGATGAAGACGTTTCAAAAGAATTAGCCAAACAATACAAAAAAATGGGTATTGACATCTTGACAAGCTCAAGTGTTGAATCCGTAGATACCAAAGGAAAAGGTTGCAAAGTGAATATTAAAACACCCAATGGAAACCAAGAAATCAATTGCGATATCGTGCTTTCTGCTGCTGGTGTCATTTCTAATTTAGAAAATATTGGCCTAGAAGAAGTTGGAATCATTGTTGACAAAGGTAAAATCCCAGTCAATGCTTGGTATGAAACAAATATCCCCGGTTACTTCGCTATTGGTGATGTGACACCAGGCCCTGCCTTAGCTCACGTAGCAAGTGCAGAAGGAATTATCTGTGCAGAGAAAATTGCAGGACACAGAACGGAAGCATTGGATTATACAAATATTCCAGGTTGTACCTATTGTGTTCCTGAAATTGCCTCTGTCGGCATGACTGAGAAAAAAGCAATAGAAGCTGGTTATGATATTAAAGTGGGAAAATTCCCTTTTGTAGCATCCGGAAAAGCGACAGCTGCTGGAGCTCGCGACGGTTTTGTGAAAGTTATTTATGATGCCAAATATGGTGAACTATTAGGCGCTCACATGATTGGTTATAATGTAACTGAATTGATTGCTGAGGCAGTTGTGGTTCGTAAATTGGAAAGTACCGCTTACGAGATCATGAAAACGATACACCCTCACCCAACCATTTCGGAAGCCTTTAAAGGGGCTACCGAAGCGGCTTATGGTGAAGCAGTCGACTTATAAAAGTCTTACTTGTACACTTTTGTACATAATTTTACTCTTGGGATCATGCGCTTGAATAGCGATGGTCCCATTTTTTATTAATCTCAATTCTTGCCCTTTATTTCTCAAAGGTTTTTCAGGTTGCGTATAATCCACTACGGTAATACCATTTAGTTTAGTCACAATGTGATTTCCCTTAACAGTAATCGTCATTTCATACCACTCATTATCTTTTACGTAAACTTCTGCACAATCTACCACATTGTATAAACTAGCTGATCTTCTCCAGTCAGTATGTGAATTATTTACCTGAATCTCATAACCTTGCTTAGGCCAATCGTTTGGCAAAAATTCTGTGTGTACGTACACTCCTGAATTAGCTCCCGGGAATGTCATAATTTGTGCTTTTACTTCAAAGTCTTTAAAATCATGTTGATTAAAATCTCCATCATAAAATAAATGAGCTCTAGGACCTTCCACAATTAAATTTCCGTCCTCAACACGGAATGACTGCGGACTCTCGCTTATTTTCCAACCATCCAAATTTTTACCATTAAATAACTCGACCCATTTACCTTTTTGAGCAAATGAAACTTGAGAAACTATCGCAAGCAAGGCGATTAAGATTATTTTTTTGTTCATAATAATAAAATTTATTTGTTTAAACTTTCCATTCTTTATTCATTTTTCTTCCTAACAAAGCATTTGCCTCCGCATCCTTGGCAAAAACTTCTTTCTTGGGATCCCAATTTAAGTTACGATTCAATTCATAAGCGATGTTTCCTAAATTACAAACCGAAGCTGTTCTATGCCCTATTTCTACATCACAAATTGGCTTGTTTCTGTTTTTTATGGCGTCTAAAAAATCATTGTAATGATTTTCACTCTTATAAACATGCTTTTCATTGGCTCCAATGATTCGATCTTTCAAACTAGGATTAGACGTTTCTAATTTTTTTCTCGCAATACGAAGTGTACCTTCCGTTCCTACAAATTCTACTCCACTGTTCCACTCCCAAGTTTGATGCGTCATTGTAATGCCATTCTCATAGGTGTAAGTTAAATAGGGAACACTAGAACCATTAGGCACATCGATTTTAACTGGTCCGGAATGATCCATATCCAATGCCCACTGAACAATATCAAACATGTGAGCACCCCAATCCGTCATTCCTCCACCACCAAATTCTTTGTATTTTCTCCAATTCGGAAAAACATCTTTGCTAATTGGCGGAGCTAGCTCTGAATTAAAACCAACTGCCTCATTCGGTCCAAGCCATTTGGCGAAATCCAATCCAGATGGAATTTCTTCCGTCGGCAAATTGTATTTTTCAGGTGCTGGACCCACATTAACTTTGATGCTTTTCACCTCGCCAATGTACCCATTTCGAATCAATTCAACCGCTTGACGGAACTCAGGCCAAGAACGCTGCATACTTCCTGTTTGGAATACACGATTGTTTTTTCTTGCCGCATCGACCATTGCTCGGCCTTCTCTGACAGTCAGTGAGAGAGGCTTTTCACAATAAATATCTTTGCCCGCTTCCGCAGCACGAACTGCCATGGCAGCATGCCAATGATCCGGAGTAGCGATAACAACAGCATCAACACTTTTGTTAGCCAATAATTCTCTGAAATCTAGGTAATTTTTTAAATCTGGGGAAGAGCCCCATTTATCATTTTTAGCATAAATTTCCTTCACTCGATTGGTGAATAAATCTGCCTTTGCTTGATAAACTTCACTAATACCAGCCAAATGAATACGCTCTGTAGATAAAAAGGAATTAACCAATCCTCTACCCTGTTTTCCAGTACCAATAAAACCAAGATTAATTTTATCACTCGGAGCTAAATAAGATACTCCGCTAGAACTTTTACCCCCCAAAACGTGTCGAGGTAAAATAATAATTGAACCAAGTGCCAAACTAGCTTTGGACAAAAATGCCCGCCTACTAGCTTGCACAGAAGCTGTTTTTTTCATTTCAAATAGGTTTAAGAAATGTAAATGTAAAAATTTCTTGGAATTATTATGGTTTTTTTGAAGAAACTTTTGATGTAAGAAGTAAGATGTATGATGTATGATGTAAGAGGTAATAGGTAATAGGTAATAGGTAGTAATGCGAATTAAGGGTTAAAAAAACAAATGGATCGCTCTGTATAAATACTTCAATAATGCCAACTCTTAATCCTAACGAAAGATTTGAACGCAGCGGTAGAAATGTATGATGTAAGATGTATGATGTAAGATGTATGACGTAAGAAAGAAGAGAAGAATGATTTCAGATTTTACATTCTCAACATCTTACATCATGCGTCATACATCTTACATCATTTTCATTTGTCTTGGATTAAGCAGAAGAAAAAAGTTTTTTTGTTTCTTTTTTTCAAAAAAAGAAATGCCATTGAAAAAGAATTAGCCCATAAATTGCATTTTTGTCAAAGAAATAGGGAAATAGTAAATTCAAATTCGCTTTTGAACATACGTTAAGAGCTGACCCTAATAATAATTTCAACTCTTAATTTGTATTGGTAACAAATTCCTAATAATAAAGGTAAAATATTAACAATTTTTTTATTTTCTGACAAAATTCCGATCACATTAAAATGCGAATTTTGTTATTATCATAGGTCAATAAAATGAATAGAAGATCTTTACTACAATCTCTTGGCCTAATGGCCGGAACCATGAGTTTGCCAGCATTTTCTAGCCAGGCCAAGTCGACTACCACCCTACAAAAACCCTTTAGAATTGCACATATTACTGATGTGCATATGATGCCACTAATTGGCGCAGCTAAAGGATTTTCAAAGTGTTTGCATCATATCCAAAATTTGGATCAAAAACCTGATTTGGTAATCAATAGTGGGGATTCTATCATGGATGCCCATAGAGGTGGCCGTTCTATTGCAGAAAAGCAATGGAATTTATGGAATGATGTTATAAAAAATGATTTATCAATTCCCATCATTCAATCCCTAGGTAATCATGATATCTGGTGCAAATCAGAAAGTCCAGAAAGTATTTTAGACGGGAAAAAATGGGCATTGGATGAGCTCAAAGAGGATAAATCTTATTTCTCAAAAGACCTAGGAAATTGGCATTTAATCAGCTTGGATAGCATAAGTCCAAACAATGAGGGACATTGGTATACTGGTAAGATAGATGAAGCACAAATGGATTGGTTGAAATATGAGCTAAAGGCAATTCCTAGTTTTAAACCTGTCATGATTGTCTCCCATATCCCAATTTTATCTGCATGTATCTTTTTTGATGGAAAGCGTTTTGAAAAAAACCAGTGGAATATTCCGGGCCGGTGGATGCATGAAGACGCCTTGGAATTAAAGGATTTATTTATCAAATACCCAAATGTTAAATTAGCTATCAGTGGTCATATTCATTTATTAGATCGGGTAGAGTATAATGGTATCAGCTATTGCTGCAATGGCGCTATCAGTGGTGCATGGTGGTCAGGAAATTACCAGGAAACTCAACCTGGATATGCAATTATCGATTTATTTCCAGATGGTTCTTTCACAAATACATATACAACATATAATTCGTAACGATATGAAAATAATTCAATTAAGTTCAGGTAAAATGATTGGTGCAGGCGCACCATGTTACATTATTGCAGAAATCGGAATTAACCACAATGGTTCATTGGAAACGGCTAAAAAATTAATTGATGCCGCCGTAGAGGCGAAAGTAGATGCAGTAAAGTTTCAAAAACGTACACCTGAAATTTGTGTTCCAAAAGATCAATGGGAAATAATGCGTGAAACACCTTGGGGACCAATGTCTTACATTGATTACAAACGTAAAACTGAATTTGGAGTGTTGGAGTATTCTGAAATTGATAGTTATTGCAAGCAAAAAGGAATTGATTGGTTTGCATCTGCTTGGGATGAGCCATCTGTGGATTTCATGGAGAATTTTGAGCCTGTGATGTATAAATTAGCATCTGCATCTTTAACAGATGATTCACTAATTAGGAAGATTTGCGCAACGGGTCGTCCAATTATGATTTCAACTGGGATGTCTCGTATCGATGAAATTACATTTGCAGTGGAGTTAATTCGGGAATATGGTGATTATCCCTTGATGATTGCTCATGCAACATCCGCTTATCCTTGTAAGCCTGAAGAGTTGAATTTGCGAATGATAAATACGTTGAAAAACTTATACCCAGAATACATCATTGGTTATTCGGGTCATGAGACTGGATTGTCAACAACAGTTTCTTCAGTGGCAATTGGAGCAGAGTTTGTAGAGCGTCATTTTACTTTAGATCGTGCTATGTGGGGTTCTGATCATTCCGCATCTGTGGAGCCGCAAGGATTTGTACGTTTGGTAAAAGACATTCGAGATACGGAATTAGCACTTGGTGATGGTATTAAAGTGGTATATGAAAGTGAAGTTGGCCCTATGAAAAAATTAAGAGTCAATATTACGACGAATCGTCAAGTTGAAAAGGTATAGTCATGTCATTTACGATCGTTGAAATATGTGCGATTTCTCTAATAGTGGGATCAGGTTGCATCATCTATCTAGAAAGAAAATTCCCCTATCGAAGGGGAATTCCTTTTTTTAGGCAAGGATTTTGGACTGATTTGATCGCCTATGGCTTAATTCAAAGTTTTATCTTAAAAATTGTCATTTTCGATTATATCATTTTACCCATTCAATCCAATATTTCTTTGGATTCGATTCCGAATATAAGCCAATGGCCCTTGTATGTCCAGGTTTTATTTTTTGTGGTTACGCATGATTTTTATATTTATTGGTTTCATCGCTGGCAACATGCAAATCCTATATTATGGCGAACGCATGAGGCACATCATTCAAACAAAAGTGTCGACTGGATTGCTGGAACAAGATCACATACAATTGAAATTATCATTAATCAAACGATTGAGTTTTTACCCATCTTTTTATTGCGCGCGGACCCTGCCGTGGTTCCGATAAAAGGATTAATTGATGGAATATGGGGGATGTTAATTCATGCAAATATAGATTTCAGTTTTGGAAGGTTTAAGTACTTGCTTAATGGACCAGAATATCATTTATGGCATCATGCAAATCATGAAGAAGTATTTCATGCCAATTTTGGAACCAAATTAAGCTGTTGGGATTTCTTGTTTGGCACCTTGTATGAGACCAATGAAAAGCCAAAATTTTGGGGATTGTATTATCAATTTCCAAAGAATTATATAAGCCAACATGCCTACGCATTTTACCGATGGTTTTTCATAGATTTAAAAGAAAAAAATACACATGATCAAACCTTGGATTAATCTAATTATTGCCTCAATTTTTGAAACTGGCTGGACTTATTCATTAAAATACATGAATTTTGGTGCGCTAAAAGATGCCTATGCAAAAGATTCGGTATGGAGCGAATCCGTAGGAATTCAGTTAGCCCCATTCATTTTTTATGTGATTTTTGGTGGAGGAAATATCTATTTTTTACAAGCTGCACTTAAGGAAATCCCTACCACCACAGCCATTGCAGTTTGGACCGCCTTTTCCTTAGTTATGATTAAGTTATGTGATATGTATTATTTCAAAACAAGTAATTCTTTCATGGAATTTTTCTTTTTAGCCCTAATTGTCATTGGTATCATAGGCCTAAAATATGTAAGCCCGGCCTAATAAAGTCCTTTAGCCTCCAAAATCATTTCGGCCATTTCACGAAAACATCCCTGACCTCCTGCTAACGTTAGAATAATATCCGCTTCATTTTTTACCTGCTTTACTGCATCAGAAGGACAAAAAAAGATGCCCACCAAAGATCTTGTTACTAAATCATTGACATCGTCTCCGATGTAGGCCAGCTCTTCTATTTTCAAATGATAACGCTTTAAAATCTGATTAACAACCTCCTTTTTTTCTTTCACACCCAAATTCAGTTCCAAGATTCCCAATTTATCTGCGCGCTTCACCACAGATGGCGAACTTTCTCCTGTTATAATTCCGGTTTCAATGGAGGCCAATTTCCGAAGCCGCTCCACACCCATGCCATCACGCATGTTGAATTTTTTTAAGTATTCGCCCTGTTCTCCATAATACACTCCCCCATCGGTTAATACCCCATCGCAATCTGTAATTACGTATTTGATTTTAGCTAATCTTTCTTGTAAGTTTTCCATATTAAATTGAAGTAAATCCTCCGTCTACAACCAAGTTAGCACCTGTCATATAAGCGGAAGCATCGCTGGCTAAAAATACTAAAGCACCGGCATAATCATTCGTTTGTGCCATCCGATTCAAACTTGTTTTTTGAGCATATTTTTGAATAAAAAAATCAGTCTGCCCATTTTCCACACCTCCCGGGGAAAGTGTATTTACACGTATTCCGACCTTTCCCCAATAGGCGGACAAATACCTAGTAAAATTGATAACCGCTCCTTTGGTAGTGGGATAAGCTGGGGTTTTATAAAACAATTGTTCGCCTTTATCATTTTGATAAAGCGTCTGGTCAGGCCCAACAATCCCATACGTAGATGCGATATTAATTATGCTACCCTTGCCTTTTTTCAACATCAACCGGCCAAATTTTTGACAACACAAAAACATACCTTTCACATTTACTTCCCAGGATTTTTCAAACATTTCAACGGGATAATTTTCAAAAGAAGAAATCTCCAAGATGTCAGCATCTATTTGAAAATGATCATTGATTGCAGCATTATTTACTAAAATGTCCAAGCCTGAAAAATTAGATTCTACCCAAGCGGCAGCCATTACAACTTCTTGCTCAGAGGTAATTCCAAAAGATAAGCCTACTGCTCCATTAGGAAGTGTAGCGGCAAATTCAGCACATTCTTTTTTATGTAAATCAGCAACAATTACCGTGGCCCCTGCGTTTGCTAAAGCTCGACAATGCTCTTTGCCAATCAAACCCAGAGCTCCAGTGACCAGAGCTATTTTTCCTTGAAGCGTGAATAAATCCATATTAGACATTTTTGGGTTTGATATTATGCTGATCCACTTTTCTAAACACTGCCTCTAACAATTCCCCTTGCAAGGATGACTCAACCGTATTGGTTTCGATCGCTTTTTGTAAGCGAGGTAAAATCTCTGCATAGGCCTTCAATGTGTAATCTAAATCTGCCTGACTATGACTGTACGACATATTATGAAAACCTCCCCATAGAATTCCTTTTTGCAATAACTCTTGTTGCATAAACGTTTTCAAGGCTAAAGGATTTTGCCCTTCAGCTTGATAAGTTAGCATCGTTCTACATGGATAACCCACACAAGATGTAATATGACTCATGCCTAACAAATTAGCTAATTTTGTATATTCATTTTGTAACCAGGCACCCTTTTCTTCCAATACCTTTGATACATCATGTTCCTTCATAAATGCAATTGTTGCTTTGCAAGCAGCCAAGGAAAGCGCCTCTCCACCAAATGTCGTGTAGGAAAAAACATCCTGTTCAAATAAATCCATCACATCTTTGCGACCCGTTAAAATTGCTAATGGCATTCCATTTGCACAAGCTTTTGAAAAAGTAGCTAAGTCTGCCTTTACACCGAAAAATTCCTGGGCACCACCTAAGGCAATCCTAAACCCAGTCCACATTTCATCAAAGATCAATAAAGTACCATTCGCTTTACAAATTTCCGCTAATTCTTGTAAAAAACCTGACTTCGGTTTTTCAAAAATAAAAGGCTCCAAAACCACACAAGCCACGGTTTCATCTAAAGCATTCTTAATCGATTCAATGTCGTTATATCCAAACGTGAAACTCAAGTCCTTAATACCATCTGGAATTCCATTATTTCGAGACGTAATCCCAATGTACCAATCATGCCAACCATGATATCCGCAACAAAAAACTTTTTCTCTTCCTGTAAAAGCACGCGCCACGCGGACAGCAGCTGTAGTCACATCCGCCCCTGTTTTACTATATTTAACAACTTCTGCATTAGGAATGATGTCATGAAGAATTTCCGCAACCTCCACTTCTAAAGGATGCATCAACGAAAAGGTAATCCCATCCTTTAATTGTTCCTGAATTGCTTCATCAATTTCAGGAATGCAATATCCCAATGACAAGGGACCAATTCCCATGTTATAATCCAAATATTCATTCCCATCTACATCCCAAACATGGGCTCCTTTCCCTTTCTGAATGTACAATGGCGCAACTCCTTTTGAAAATTGTCCGGGCCCCTTTGCTAAGGTTTGCGTAATGGGCATCTGCACTTTTTTACCGCGTGCGTACCAAGATTGGGAATTTTCGATACTTGGTAATTCGGAATTAAATTGGATGGAATTTGACATCTTAATATGCGTTATGGATAAATTTTTCAATACGTTCAACTAATTTTTGTGGGCTCAACCCTTCATTTTCGATGACATCCTGAAGCGTTCCAGGACTAAACCATTTTTCTTCAAACGCAATGGCACTAACAGGAATATGCAGATTGTTTTTAACTAAAAATTCAGCTAGAATACTAAACAACCCTCCTGTCAAAAAATGGTCTTCTACAGTAATAAATCGACCTGTTTTTGGAAGAATAGATTGTATCAAATCACCATCAAAAGGTTTCAAGTTTCGGAGATTAACTAAACCGACCTTATGCCCCAAATCAGATAATAATTGATGCGCTTTGATACAATTTTCTAACATAAAACCATAAGTTAAAATGGTAAAATCAGCTCCTTCAAAAATCACTTCAGCTTTCCCAAATTCATAAGGCTTATGTGTTATAATGGAAGGTTTCGTATTGATGCGAACATAACTTGGATTTTCTGTGGCCCAAATATAGGGTAACATCTCCACTAAATCTTCCTCGTCCGCAGGTGCAAAAACCTCCATCCCTGGAATCCCCCGCATGATAGAAACATCTTCTAAGGCCTGATGCGTAGGTCCATTTCCATCTGATAAAACACCAGGAATAAAACTGCTATACTTGACGGGTAAATGAGCAATACCTACCGAAGTTCGAGTGAATTCAAAAGCACGCATCGTCAAAAATGCGGATAAGGCATGCACAACAGGTTTTCTGCCACGCAAAGCGAGACCTGCTGCCGCACCAATCATGGTTTGTTCTGTAATACCGGTATCGATAAATCGACCACCGAGGGATTGTGGTAAATTGCGAACTAATGCTCGATTTTCTGCCGTCATAACAACGAATCTGTCATCTTCAAGAGCCGTTTTCTCCAATAATTTTTCGTAGGTCATCATTATCTTACAACTAATTTTTCTGCAGTTAAATTTGCCACCTGGCCACTCACTAATTCCTCCATAAGTTCCTGTATTTCCTTTTCGGAAAAATTACAAAACCAACGATCTGCACGAGCTTCGATAGAAGGTAAGCCTTTACCTCTTACCGTATCACAAATAATTACGTTTGGACTAATTGAATCAACTCGATTAAAGGCACTAGCTAATTGATTAAAATCATGCCCATCTATGCGTTGTGTATGTAGGCCAAAAGCTTCAAATTTTTCAACCAAAGATTCCAACGGAATTAAATCTTCTGTAGCCATATTTGCTTGAAATTGATTCCGATCAATTATAAAGGTGAGATTATTTAATTTGTAGGCATTAGCGACCAAAAAGGCTTCCCAACAAGATCCCTCGTTCAACTCACCATCACCCATCACACAATACACCCGATTTTCCCCTCCGCGTAATTTTATATCCATGGCAACACCGATGGAAACGGAAGGTAATTGCCCCAAAGATCCTGAATGAAATTCAACACCTGGAATGTTCCGATTGGGGTGCCAGTACACATGGTCGCTTGTAGACAAATGATTACTTAAACGATCTTTAGTAATCCAACCTAGCTCGACAAAAATACCATATAAGGCTGGAACATCATGGCCCTTTGATAAAAACAAATAATCGCGATTGGGATCCTTCAGTTTACTTTGATCTATTTGCATGTGATTCACATATAAATAGGTCAACAAATCTACCGCAGACAGTGAGGCCCCTAAAAAGCATCCTCCTTGGCTAGCCATTGGAATGATATGCTTGCGAACTCTTAAAGCAAAATCTTCTAACTCCTTTAATTTCATTTCGTTCATATTATATTTTTGTTTGACTCGAATCAATCGTTTTTAATTCGTCTAAATGGTGACGGTACCAATTCACCCCTGCGTACTTTTCGTTGAGATTCATGAGTTCAGGTTCGCGATCCAACAAATCCAAAATATCTTGTAAACTAAAATTTTCATTCTCTGGAAATAATCGATCATATACCTCTTTAATAAATTCAAAATCGGCTGGATAATCCAGTGTAAAACGATGTGACATATCCAATTTTAAACCACTTTCCCATGAAACATTTCCAATTGAAAATTTATCCTGATTTTCCCAAAAATAGGGCGTGGTATGTTCCCTTTCCAATGATTTTGTCGCATGTTTCCAAGCATTTTTTAATGCAGAAAAAGACATGACTTCCACATCATTTCCGTCGGGATAAGTAGCAGGATGTAGATTACTTACAAAATCAAATTGGGAATTATTTTCAAGGTAATAACCCAAAACGCGATCAATAACTTGTGGGTCAATTAAGGGACAATCGGAAGGGATTTTTACGACTACCTGAGCACCATAATAAAGCGCCGCTTGATAATGCCTATCTAATAAATCATCCATCGATCCACGAAAAACATCATACCCATGTTCCTTAACTACTTGAGCTAAAATATTATCAGATTCTTGATCAGATGTAATGACTACCAATTTTGTCTCTGTCTTTTTTTGTGCAATGCGATCTAATTGATGAATTAATATAGATTTCCCTTGAACTTCTTTTAACACCTTTCCTGGAAAACGGGATGATGTCATTCGTGCTTGGACTAAAATAAGAATCGAATTATGCATTTATTTTATCCGAAAAAAGTGTGGGAAGTAATGATAAGAAATTCTGTTTGGGACCTTCAAATTGCAAATAAGCGTCACATAAATTGGCAATCATTTGTGCAGAAGTTCCACCATTTTGAATAGGAAGCTTTTCATGTAATTCTTCTAAATCAAAATAGGAATGCACCTTTTTTCCAAGAGCTATTCCCGTGTAAACGACCGTAGAATATTGCGTAATTAATTCATCGCAGTTGGCAATCATCTCATTTGTAGGACCTTCCGTAAAAATCATGGTATCCTCTGGGCAGTGATTCTTAATTTCTTGAATGGCACGTTGTGTTTTTTCGTTGGGATGAAGTTTAAAAAGTAAGGGTCTTCCAGCGGCTATTTCAACACATTTTTTCAAGAACAAGGGTCGATTTTCATAACGAAACGTTTCTCTCATGTCCGTAGTTGCAACCATCACGTAGTTATGAAAAGGAAAATCATTCGTTGCATATGTAACTAAATTATCATAATTGGGAATTCCAGTAACAACCACTTTATTTGCATCTGTTCCATGATAAGTTATATATTTTTGATATCCCTCAGATGCAGCACAATAGATATCACATAAATTCGACGTTCCATTTAAAGAGGTTCCAAAACTCCAATACCTAGGTAATTTCAATTTTTGAATGATTGCACTTAGAGGCGTGTAAGGATCAATCATTCCCTCTTGTAGCCAAATAGTTTTTGTATTGGCAAATTTTTTAGGGAATAACATGTCTGAACAAAAAACGACTAAATCGTAGGAATTATTAATTGCTTTATAATCTTGAATTAATTGATTTTCTACCATATAAGATTCAGCTCTTTTTCGCAGAGGATTTCCCATAATGGTTGTATCTAAAATACCGAATTCGGTAGCCTTAGAAATATAAAAATTATCTGAAAAAAACTGACTAAAAAAACAATTATAAGATGTTAAATGCATTGCGATGGCATGCATTTGTGAAGTCTGATTAATCGATCCAGTTAAGAATAAAATTTTCTTACGCGCCATTGTGATTATTTGAATATTAAGTAAAAATAAATCATATGTTGGTATAATTTGATAGGTATTTTTGGAATTAACAATTATGTAATCATTGCATAATAATTAGGAAAAATAAGGTATGAAAAAGTAACGTGGCAAAGCTACTTTTCAATGAGAATAAAATACTTAATTAAATTAAATGGCAAAAATTGAATGCTCGGAAAACGGCTGAAATTCTTTAATTAACCAAAAATAAAAAAGCAAACCATTCATTTAATAGTTGAAAAATTATTTTTCCAACCTAATTTGGTCATTAAAATCATGCTTCCTAACCATACGACTGGTTTTTACCCTGTAAAATTAGTACCGTTAACTTAATAGGAGACATCGTTAAATTTACCTGTAAACTTGGGTTAAATATGTAGTATATATGCTGCTAGATTTTGAATAGATCGCGTTGTAGCCATGCCAACAATTCCGTCGAATGAATGAGAAGTTTGAATCTTGATCAAGTTCAAAAATAACGTCAAATGTGGAATTAATTTAGGATACACAGAAAAATAAATTTACTTATCCATCTGGAATTCAATAATGAATAGTTTTATATTGTATAGGGGGAGTACAATCGGGAATACCCATTATTGGGAATACATGTAAAATTTTAGAAATTTTGGAGAGGGGGTGATAATAATAATTAGATGATAAAAATAATTGGCAAAGTGTCCACTCTACTAAGTGCACTGAAAGATTTCAACAAATAAAGATTCTGATTAATGTTTTATAAATTAAATTGCATGTCTAAGAATAAACAAACATTCGCCAAATCATGCCAAACTGAGTGGCTTTGCGAAAGTTTGTTTCGGGAATAAAGGAGTTAGTGTCATTCTAAAAACATGAAATAAAATGACTATTAACACAATCACGGAAACTTTAGCGCTTAATTTTAATGATGTTCTTTATATATAAAATACATTAATTTGATGAATAACTTATTATTAAAACTTATCGAGAATAATGAATTAGTTCACGCATCCATACATACAGAACTGAAAATTCTTAAACCAATTAATTATGACTACTTATTTGCGACCGATAATTTAGGTTTTGCGATAACAATGGCTTTTAGAATGATATTTCCAATTAATTCTATTCGAATCCTTAAATTTTGTGTTTTAGGAAAACATTATATATTTACTTCGATTGCTAAAGAACATTACAACAACGTCATTAATAAACAAATCAAATTATACTATTGTAACAAAAAAGATTTTAATCAATATAAAGAAATTGAATGTAAATTATCTCAAAGCACATTTAATCTAATCAAGGTTCCTGGTTATGAGTATGTTACTTCAAATGAATTGTTACCAAATAAAGAAGTAAACATAACTATTAAAAATTTAGTGAATTACACTGCTCATAATATTAAGGATAATAAAAAGAAAATAATAATAAAAGCACTATTCAATTATTTGATATACCAGAAAAAATTCTTAACCAATTTAAATTGAATCCTATTTAATAACCCATTAATTAATGAGACGTTCTTGACTCATAATTAAAAAAAAGACCGAATAAAAAGCCGGAGGCACAATATATAGTATACACATGAGAACCTAAATCGTATCAAAGGGTTAAATAGATAAAATAGTTAGATGGGTTACGCGCCTCATCTGCAACACATAAAAATAAAATATTTTTATCCACTTCAATTCAAATCTTCTTGTTGATTATAATTTCCAAATAGGCTAAAATGTGGGCTAAATGTTGTCTAGATATAAAATAAAAAATCCTTAACTATCTAATAATTAATAGTTAAGGATTTTTCTTCGTAGAGGGGAAGGGATTCGAACCCTCGGTAAGCTTGAGACCTACACACGCTTTCCAAGCGTGCTCCTTAAACCACTCGGACACCCCTCTAAATTGAGTTTGCAAAGCTAAGGATAATTTTGAGAGGAGAAAAGAGAAGAGAGAAAAAGATGTAAGATGTAAGATGTAAGATGTATGAGGTAATAGGTAATAGGTATTAGGATTTTAGTTCATTTTATTTCTTCTCTCCTCTTTTTCCTAATCACTAATCTTCCTATTTAAAAGAATCAAAAAATCCATCGATATCCTTTTTGAATTTCACCAAGGACGGCTGATGAATGTAATACATATGACCTGATTCATACATACTTATGGAAATTCGACTTCGTTGTTCTGGTCTTAAAAACATATGCTCAATATCGTACAATGCCGTAAAATAAGGTGTGGCAAAGTCATAATACCCACAACCTAAATACACTTTTAAATTCGGGTTTTTTGCCATTGCATCGCGTAAACTTTCAGCTACGTTCAAATATTTATTTTGAACGTTATTGTAATTCCAAGGATAAACATCAACAAATACATTATATATTTTATCCTCTTTAAATTTCAACTCCTTCTGCAAATAATCGTTTATAGTAGCAGTGAAAGGTCCATCAATATTCGTAAATGAAGGATCAAAATCTACGAATTCTCCCGCGTCGTCTAAATTACGACCGGTGAAACGTGCATCTAAACGACCTATCGACAATCCATCACTTCTTCTTAAAGATTTATAAAACCGATTTTCTTCTACTCGTAAATTAGCCTGCAAACACAATTCTTTACTCAAACCAGTCCAATAAGTCATTTTTTCAGCAACTTTATTTCTTTCCTCTTCGCTCATCCACCCTCCTTTAATTAACGCAGATGCATATTCCCCAATGGCGAATTTTTCTGATTCTTTTAAAACTTCAGGAAGGGGCTTAGATAATAGTTCGGGACTTAATTTTTTATGATACCAAGCTGCTGCTGTATAAGATGGAATGTATAAAGCTCTTGGTAAGTCATTCCCAACGGAATAATCATTTGTTCCAAAATTCAAAACGGCAGAAATTAAAATTACCCCATTGATGTAGATACGATGACGATCTTGCAAATGTTTGGCTAAGCCTGCTGCACGAGTAGTACCGTAACTTTCTCCGGCTAAAAATTTAGGTGAAGCCCAGCGCTCATACTTACTTAAAAATTGTTCAACAAAATTCCCTATGGATTCAATATCTTCCACAAATCCATGAAACTTATTTGGATTTTCACCTTTTCCTGGTCTAGAAAAACCTGTTGAAACAGGATCTATGAAGACTAAATCCGTTTTATCTAACCAAGAATATTCATTTGATACATATTGATAAGGAGCAGGAATGGCTGTTCCATCCTCTTTCAATAGAACTCGCTGTGGGCCTACACCTCCCATGTGTAACCATAAAGAAGCAGAACCTGGTCCACCATTAAAGGTAAAGGTTAGCGGACGAGCGATTGATTGGTCATTATCCTTTTGATAATAGACAAAGAACATTTTACTTACCACCTTACCAGTATCTGATTTAATAGACAAATAACCAGCATATGCAGTATAAGATATGTTTTTACCTGAAATACTAAGGCTATGTTTGGTTTTTACCACTTGCTGGAATGCATTAATATCCTCAACAGTTATTTCAGCTAATGATTTTTGTGCAAAAATTTGTTGTGTAATCAACAGAAAAATAAAAAAGGAAAAGAATCTAGTCATGATGAAAATTATTTTAAAAACGAATATAATTATTCTTTGTCAATAAAATGTATTTTAGTAATTTTGGACAAAATCTATATATCATATAGACTATTAGTACTAAATGTTATTATATGCAAAGTTTCCGTTCTGAGATAGAAAATCCAGTTGTTGAAAAAGACATCATTGATTTGGCCAATAAAATCGCTCAATTTAAAGCAGGAGAAATTCACGAAGAAAAATTCAGAAGCCTTCGTTTGGCTCGTGGAGTATATGGGCAACGGCAACAAGGTGTTCAAATGGTCCGCATCAAACTTCCATATGGTAAAATAACCTTTAATCAATGGAAAAGAATTGCTGACATCTCTGATGAATACTCGATCGGAAATTTACATTTAACTACTCGCCAAGATGTCCAAATTCACTTTGTCTCTTTGGATCGGACTCCAGAACTTTGGGCAAAATTAGAAAAAGATGATATTACCTTGCGTGAGGCCTGCGGAAATACCGTTAGAAATATTACCGCCTCCCCTACCTCGGGAATCGATCCAAAGGAAATATTTGATGTAAGTCCGCACGCGGATGCAGCATTTAGGTATTTCTTACGAAATCCTATTTGTCAAGAAATGGGGAGAAAAATAAAGATTTCATTTTCAAACACAGAAGAAGATACTTCTTTGGCATATCTTCACGATTTAGGGTTTATTCCAAAAATTCAAGACGGGAAAAAGGGCTTCCGTGTAGTGGTGGGTGGTGGCCTAGGTGCCCAACCTATGTTAGCAAAAGTGGCTTTTGAATTTTTGGAAGAGAATAAAATAATTCCTTATATAGAGTCGATTTTGAGAGTTTTCGATAGACATGGAGAAAGAAATTCTCGGCATAAGGCAAGGATGAAATTCTTAATTCAGAAAATTGGTTTTGAGGAGTTTATCAATTTGGTTGAAGCGGAAGTAATAGCATTAAAATTACATACTTATGAAATTGATGATGCTTCCAAATGGGAAGTAGAAGTACCCACAGAACTTTCGGAAGTAAAAGCGGAGGTAAGTCAAACTTATGCAACTTGGCTAGCGACCAATACCTTTGAACAAAAACAAAAAGGTTTACATGCAGTATACGTTAGAATCTTAAATGGTAATATTTCGAGTAACACTTCAAGAAGTTTAATAGAAACATTAGAAGGATATATTGGCAATGATATCCGCATTACCATTAACCAAGGAATAATGTTAAAATACGTTCCTACTCAAAACTTACCTTATGTTTATCAAGTATTATCCGCGCATCACTTAGCGGCACCTGGGGCTAATTCGGTAGCCAATATTACGGCGTGCCCGGGAACAGATACGTGTAACCTTGCCATCTCAGATTCGACCAATATTACGTCCAAATTAGAAGAGGTGATTACCCAAGATTTTCCAGAATTGATTTTTGACAATGATATAAAAATTAAAATTTCAGGTTGCATGAATTCTTGCGGGCAACATGGAATGGCCTCTATAGGTTTTCACGGATCTTCCTTAAAGGCCCCTGATAAACGCGTTTTGCCAGCATTACAAGTTTTATTGGGCGGGGCTACCCTTGGAAACGGTGAGGGTAGAATTGCAGATAAAGTCATCAAAGTACCATCTAAACGCGGCCCTGAAGTATTGCGTGTCATTTTAAATAATTTTGAAGAAAACGCTGAGGAAGGAGAATATTTTCATCAATATTATGACCGTCAAGGTGAAAAATATTTCTATACCTTATTAAAACCGATTGCAGACTTGCAAAACTTGAAAGAAGACGAATTCATTGATTGGGGTGCAGCAGATGCATTTTTTACCGAGATTGGAGTAGGTGAATGTGCGGGAGTAATGATTGATTTAGTGGCGACTTTGCTATTTGAATCAGAAGAAAAATATACATGGTGCCACGGTGCTTTAGATGACAAACGTTGGGCAGATGCTATTTATCATGCATACAGTGTGCTTGTTTCTTCAGCCAAAGCTTTATTATTGGATAAAAGTGTGACTGTTTCAAATCAAATGGCAGTGATCAATCGCTTTGATGAAAATTTCGTTCAAACTGGTGAATTCCCCGTATTAAATGATTCTTTCTCTAATTTGGTTTTACAAATCAATCAGAATGAACCCAATGAAGCATTTGCATTGGCTTATGCCAAACAAGCATTCGACTTTTTACAAAATGCAATTCAATTCAGACAAAAATTAGCTGCCATATAATATGATTACTAATTTAAGCAGATTTAAAGGATTAGAACCACAACCTAGACTAACTGTGGTTGGTGCAGGCCCAGGTGATCCTGAATTAATCACCTTAAAAGCTATCAAGGCACTAGCAAGTGCGCAAGTGGTTTTATACGATGCTTTGATTGACTCCAGTCTTTTGGAATACGCGAAACCCCAGGCGGAAAAAATATTCGTAGGCAAAAGACCTGGCGAAAGTCATTCACAAGATAAAATCAATCAATTAATTGTGGAAAAGGCGTATGCCCTTGGACATGTTGTTCGTTTAAAAGGAGGAGACCCTTTTGTATTTGGACGTGGACAAGAAGAGATTGAATTTGCCCAGCAATTTGGTTTAATAACAGGGTATATTCCAGGGATTAGTTCTTCTTATGCAGCAGCAGGGGCAGCAGATATTCCTTTGACGATGCGAGGGATCAACGAAAGTTTCTGGGTAATGACAGGTACAAAGACAGATGGAAGCTTAAGCAATGATCTAATATTAGCCTTACAATCCACCGCAACCATTGTTATCTTGATGGGCATGCACCGATTAGCTGAAATTTCTCAAATTTGTAAAGATTTTGGCAAGGGTGAAATTTCTGCAGCAATTGTACAAAATGGAACAATGGCTAATCAAAAAATAGGGATTGGTTTTGCATCAGAACTTGATAAAATCGCACAAAAAAACGAACTTAGCAATCCGGCTGTGATTGTGATTGGAGAAGTAGTAAAGAAGGCAAAGCCTGAATTGTGGGAAATAGTAAACAATTATCAAAAAAATAATGTCAAATAGATTAAATATTTCAAGCGGCTCTCCTTTTGAAGATACATTCGGATACTGCAGAGCGGTAAAAACAGGTAATTTGTTAGAAATTTCTGGAACAGTAGCTTTGATTGATGGAGAGAAAGTGGGTGCAGACGATTTTTATGCACAAACCTACAACATCATTGAAAGAATTGCAGCAGTTTTGGAGGAAGCAGGATCCTCTATTAATGATGTAGTTAGAACGCGTATTTTCACGACAGATATTTCCCAAAATCTGGATATTGCCAAAGCACATGCACACTTTTTTGGCCAAGTAAAACCAACGACCGGTATTTATGAAATTTCAGCTTTGATTGCCCCGCAATACAAAGTGGAAATTGAATTTACAGCTTGGGTGAACGAATAAAAATACACTAAATGGCGAAGTAAACATTCGCCATTTATAGTTTAAGCGCCTCTTTTTTCAATAGTTCTTTATCGATTGGAACAACTCCCAAAGATTCGCAAACCAGTCCTCCACCCAAATTAGCAATCGCTGCGATTTCTTTTGGACTCAAGCCAGAAGCCAATGCACAAGCAGCAATGGAAATAACGGTATCACCCGCACCTGAAACATCTGCTATTTGACGAATATGAGCAGGAATTTGTACTTGTTCATCTCTTAAATCCATGAATACCCCTTTTTCAGACAGTGTCACAAATAGGCCCTCAAATTGTTGTGCATTTTTAAAATCCCGAACTGTTTTTTTCAAATTATCTCCCTCAAAATCTTCAGGAGACAAACCTAAACCATCTCTCAATTCGTGCAAATTAGGCTTAAATAAAGTTGCCCCTTGATAAGCAAAAAAGTTTTTCTTTTTGGGGTCAACAACGGTTGGAATATTATTTTCTTTGGCCAAAGCAATAATAGATTGAATCAATTGTCCACTCAGTACACCTTTGTCATAATCTTCAAAAATAATTACATCCACTTCAGCAATTAACACTTTCACCTTTTCTAACAAAGCCAATGAAGATTCATTCCTAATTGCTTTTTCGGTTTCAGTATCAATTCGTAATAATTGTTGAGATCCTGCTATGATTCTTTCCTTTACCGTAGTAGAACGGCCGGCCTCAATGTGGAGTCCATTAGAAGATAGACCTTGTGATTCAAAAAGCTGTTTTAGTTGATTACCCGCATCATCGTCTCCCAACACTGAAACCATATAAGGTTTAGCACCTAAACTTGCAATATTCATTACAACGTTACCAGCCCCACCTAAACGAACTTCCCTTTTAATTGCATTGACAACCGGTACTGGAGCCTCAGGTGAAATTCTACTCACTTTGCCCCACGTGTAAGCATCGATCATTAAATCTCCAATAACTAATACTTTTAAGTCATTTATTTTTTCAAAAAAATCTGCCCATTTATTCATATTAACCTCCAATCGTAGTCATAGATTCTTGAATCACATTTTTTCTATTTTTTTCTGCTTCAAAACCATCCAATGGTCTTTTTTGATTCAATTGAAATAGCGTATTTCTAATATCCGCATCGCTAGCATTTTCTCTCAATAAAGTCTTTAAATCAAAGACACCATCATCGTATAAGCAGGTTTTCACCTCTCCTTTGGCAGTAATCCTTAAACGATTACAAGTTCCACAAAAAGTTCTACTAAAAGCTGCAATAACACCGATATTACCCAAAAATCCGGGTATTTGATAGTTCATAGCGGTATCTCCGTAATTGGCATCCAAGGATTTCATTTCAGGATATTTTTCTTTGATATGTTGAATGATTTTAATGTAGTCCCATTTTAATGTCGCTGAATTTTGCCCTAAACCATTAAATGGCATTTCTTCAATAAATCGAACGGAAACCGGATGCTTTTCCGTAAATGAAGCTAAAGCCAAAATATCTTGATCATTCTTTCCTTCCATTACCACTGCATTGATTTTAACCTGCATTTTGGCCTCAATCAAAGCCTGTAAACTATGGTAAACAACATCGAAATCGTCTCTTCTGGTAATTTGTTTAAACCGCTCCTTGTCCAGCGAATCCAAACTTAAATTAATCGAATTAATTCCCAATTTAATTAAATCAGGCAAATGCCTTTCCAATAAAACACCATTACTTGTAATACAAATTTCCAAAGAATCAATCTTTGAAATTTCTTCCAAAAAATCCATTAAACCATTGCGGACAAATGGTTCTCCTCCAGTAATTCTTACTTTACGTATTCCCATTTGGTTTAATAATGTAACCAAACGAACCATTTCCTCCCAAGACAATAATTCTTTTTCGGGCATGTACTTTACTCCTTCAGCAGGCATGCAATAGAAGCAACGTAAATTACATCTGTCAGTTACTGCTAAACGCAAATAGCTAATCTCTCGACCATGATTATCGAATAGTTGAGAGGGCAATAAGTTAGCGTTTTGAATAATATCCAATATATTTGCGGAACAAGATAACAAAGGTACAAAATTGCCTTCAATCAAATGCCAACTTACACTATTCTACTTTTTGGAATTACTAGAGATTTGATCCAACAAAATGAAATTTTTTTTGAAACGGAAAAAAAATTAACCGCTTTGGAACTACTTACCGTTTTAAAAAGCAAATATGCTTCCTTGAGTCAATTACCTTCCTTGAGAATCGCTGTTGAGCAACATTTCCCTGACAATAACTTCCTCATTGAAGAAGGCATGGAAATTGCATTGATACCTCCCGTGAGCGGGGGATAAATAAGATGACTATTCCAAAATCCTATTTTAATAGCTCAATTTTAAATTCCTATTATTTAAACCTTATATTTGTAAATTAAATCGAGCAACCCTATGGGATTACCTTTCTTATTTTCTTTGCTTATCCTAACACCTTGGATATCAGCAATGATGATAGGAATAATTCCCAAGAAATTTAAAAAAATTGCTCCTACCTTATCCATCTCATTATCAGCTCTTACTTGTGTTTTGGGCATTAGTTTAGTTCTTCTTTTGCAAGGACAAATAGCAAGAGCTAGTTTTCCTTGGTTTAGGATAGGATCTCATTTATTCAAAGCGAGCTTTTTTATTGATTCTCCTGCTCAAATAATGACTTTACTAGTCACATCAGTAGGCTTTTTGGTACAAGTATTTTCCAAATCCTATTTAAAAACAGAGCCAAAAATAGCTCGTTATTATATTTATCTTCATTTGTTTGTGGCAGCGATGTTAGCGCTAGTTTTAACAGATCAAATGGTTATTTTTTATGGCTCTTGGGAATTGGTTGGAGCTTGCTCCTTTTTACTAATTAGTTTTTGGCACCAAAAAGACCAAGCCAACAAAGCCGCAAAAAAAGCATTTCTTTTAAATCGATTGGGTGACATAGGACTTCTTATTGGCTTTTTTGCTCTTTTCGTTCATTTTAAAAGTGATCGATTTTCAGACATGAATGTCAGTCTTTTAGGCACTGCTCCTTTCTATGTTGGAATTGCTTTGTTAATCGGAGGAATCGGCAAATCAGCCCAATTTCCTTTAATGTCTTGGTTACCAGACGCAATGGAAGCTCCAACGCCTGCTTCTGCATTGATTCACGCAGCAACCATGGTAACAGCTGGTGTATTTTTAGGAATACGAATTTTCCCTCTAATGGGCGAAGAAACTCATTTATTGATGGCGGTAATTGGCGCGATTTCTTTATTGCAGGAGCAGTCTTTGCCTTATTACAAAATGATATTAAAAAAACATTGGCGTATTCTACCATTTCTCAAATTGGACTCATGTGGATGGGAATGGGAAGTGGCGTTTCCCTATTACATTTAGTGGTCCATGGAATTTTTAAAGCTGGTTTATTTCTTTCTGCGGGATATGTTATCCATTTTTTACATCATCAAGAATCAAGTAAAAATTTAGATGTACAAAGTTTGGATCAAATGGGAGGTTTAAGAAAATGGATGCCATTGAATACCATCGCCTATTTCATTTTTGGTTTAGGTCTGATGGGGGTACCCCTCACAGCAGGTTTTTATTCTAAAGAAAATCTGGCTGGATATTTGATTGAATACAGTCAATTAAGCGTTTATTCTGAAATTTATTATGGTTTACTAATTGCACTAGGTATTGGAATGCTGCTTAGCTCTTGGTACATCAGTCGTCAATTTTATTTGATTTTTTTGGGTGAAAACAGAAAAAATCTTGCCTTTAAAAATGTTAGTAAAGATTATTGGCAAATTGTTCCAATCGTAATATTGGCTGTATTAAGTTTATTCATTTGGATTAGCCTCAATCCAATGGCAATTCAACATTCTACTGTTTTATCCTATTTTCAATTAATAACTCATCATACACCGAATTATTGGTTAATCATTACGGCATTTACTTGGGTAGCAGGAATTGGATTAACTTATTTGACTCGTAAACTGATTCCGGAAACAAATTATCAGTTTTTGCCAAATTTTTGGCCAAAAATGTATGCTGTCGTATTTTTTAAAAGTAAAATAATACAAAAATTTGAGGTACGAATTTTGGAACGAATAATCAACTTCCTGATAGAAATACAGGTTGTTATTGCACATGTTTTAGCATGGTTTGACAAACAAGTCGTGGATGGCGTTCTAGTTAGTTTAACTTCTAAATTGAGTCAAATGATGGGTAAATATTTTAGCAAATGGCAGTCGGGCAAAATTAAAACGTATTGGATTCTTGTTTTTATTACCTTCGGAATATTATTAATTTATTTTTTGATTTAATTTTTAACCGACTTAATCGGATTATATATGTCAGCATTTCCCATTTTATCCTTATTGATTCTCATTCCATTCATTGGATCCCTTCTGATAGCAAGTGGGAAAATGGGAGATTGGGTTAAAAAAACAGCGATATTCATTTCAGCCTTACAATTGGCTTTAATTGTGTTTGTATATTTCATTTATGATTTTTCTAACTCCAGTTTTCAATTATCGGAGTCGCATCAATGGATTCATTTAGATTTAGGCAATTTTGGCAGATTTCAGGTCGATTATGCTTTGGGTATTGATGGATTGAGTCTCGGATTAATTATATTGACAGGATTTATTAGCTTTATTGCCATCATCAATTCACACGTTATCAAAGAAAAACTGAACGGGTATTTTTCTTTGGTTTTATTACTAAATGCATCCATTATTGGTTGTTTTCTTTCAAAAGATCTTTTGCTATTCTATGTGTTTTTTGAATTCATGTTACTACCCATGTATTTTTTAATTGGAATATGGGGTGGACCTAGAAAAAACTATGCATCTTTGAAATTCTTCATTTATACACTTGTAGGTTCTTTGTTTATTTTAGTGGTAATGCTGGGCCTTGGAATAGCGTATGTAGATCCTTATGAAACGGCAATCAATATTGGCATGATTTCAGATGGCCAAAATTTTGATATTTCAGGATTAACAGCCATTCAAAACGCCATAGCTAATCAAGAAATTCCTACTCAACAAATCATTCATAGTTTTGATATACAAGCACTTAGTGATCCTAAAAATTGTCAAATAGGAAGTATTTTGCATCCAGATTCAGGATGGGTGTTGGCGAATTACAGTGCGAGGTATTGGAGTTTTTGGTTACTATTCATCGGATTTGCCATTAAACTACCTTTAGTTCCCTTTCATACATGGCTTCCCGACGCTCACGTGGAAGCACCTACTCCAATATCCGTTATTTTGGCAGGAATATTATTGAAAATTGGAGCCTATGGATGGCTTAGAATATGCTTTCCTTTTTTTCCTAGGGAGGCCGTACAAAATGCAGATATATTAGCCGCTTTAGGTGCCTTTTCAATCATTTATGGTGCATATAATGCACTTGCAATGTCAGACTTGAAAAAACTTGTTGCCTATTCTTCTATTTCCCACATGGGATTTGTCCTTATTGGAATTGCCTCTTTCAATGCAGAAGGCGTTCAAGGAGCTATATTTCAATCATTATCGCACGGAATTTTGTCTTCACTTTTATTCTTGATGGTTGGGGTTATTTACGATAGAACAGGAAATAGAAACATTGATAGCTTTAGGGGCTTAGCTAATCAGATGCCCAAGTTCACTTTGATTTCGGGTATTGCTATTTTTGCATCTTTAGGTTTACCTGGATTTTCGGGATTTATCGGCGAATTTTTTAGTTTAATGGGTGGTTTTACTAGTCAATATATACTTGCCGTATGGGCTATCATTGGAGCATTCGGCATATTATTGGGTGCAGGTTATTTACTCTGGACATTTCAAAAAATTTATTTAGGAAAATTCTATTTGAAAAATATGAAATGGGAAATGAATGATTTGACCAAATTAGAATTAGTAAGTTTATATTCTTTAGGTATTTTAAGTATATTGTTGGGTATTTACCCTGATTTTATCTTTAGAATTAGTGAATCTTTTGCATTAAATTTTGTGCGTATATTTGAATAAAATCTAAACCTAATATTTATGAAAAGTAATTTCTCAAGAAGAGATGTTTTAAAAAACTCGTTGGGATTAGCATCGGTAGGGATGTTGAACTCCAATATGGAAAAAAGATTTCTTGAATCTGACCGCCAAGTAGGTGCAGATTTAAAAGGAAAAGTAAATCACTCAGCCTGTAGATGGTGTTATGATAAAATTCCTTTTGAAGAATTAGTAATGAATGCCAAAAAAATCGGCTTGCAATCCATTGAATTAACAGGTCCAGATGAGTGGGACATTCTTAAAAAGCATGATATGACCGCTGCTATTGGCTGGGGCAAATATCCGGAAGGAATGGGGTTAACCAACTTTTTCAATAAAGTAAAAAATCATGACCAACTCGTTCAATTCTATGAAGATTTAATTCCAAGAGCAGCTAAAGCAGGTGTGAAAAATTTAATTACCTTTTCTGGAAACAGAAATGGGATAAGTGATGAGCAAGGCTTAATCAATTGCAAAGTGGGTCTTCAAAGAATTATGAAAACGGCCGAAAAGTACGATGTGACAATTTCTATGGAATTACTTAATTCAAAAGTAAATCACAAAGATTATCAGGCTGATCATACTGAGTGGGGTGCCGTTTTGTGTGAAATGGTAGGATCAGATAAGTTCAAATTATTGTATGATATTTATCATATGCAAATAATGGAGGGTGATGTAATTGCTACCGTTAAAAAGAATTATCAATATATTTCACATTATCATACAGGAGGAGTTCCTGGACGTCATGAAATTGATGAGACGCAAGAGTTAAATTACGCGGCCATTATAAAAGCAATTTATGATACGGGTTACAAAGGTTTTATCGGACAAGAATTTATTCCGGCAAAAGAAGATAAAATGGCTTCGTTGGAGCAAGCTGTCAAAATTTGTGATATTTAATAAACATTTTGATAATTTTATAATAAGCTAATAATCAATTTGTTGCATGTTGAAATTATCAGTTAATTTATATTAAGTCAAAAAGCCATTTTAATGGCTTTTTTGATTTAAAATCTTTGTATTATTTCGGGCTAGAATCTTAAATACCTGCCCACCATGAAATCATACTTAAATATACTTTCAATTTTATTGTTAAGCTCATTATGTAGCTATTTTGCCAAGGCGCAATGTCCAGAAATCACAAAGCATCCAGTCAGCCAAACGGATTGTGAAGGAAACAGTATTCGAATGCTTGTGGAAAGCACAGGAACTGTTTTTCAATGGGAAAAAAAAAGACCCACTGATTCGGATTTCAAACCCATTAGTGGCGGAAACTCCAATAACTATCAAATCTATCCAACTGGAGGTGTAGATAACCCGACGGGCACTCAATACCGGGTTAAGGTAATCTCTAAAACTTGTGAAGTCACCTCAGAAACAGCTTCAATTACCTTAAATTCAATCGAGTCAATTCTTAATCCACTAATTTGTGAGAGAACATCCAATAGTCTAAAAGCACTTATTCCGGCTACCATTCAAGGAAACATAAAAAGTTATCAATGGACAAGATCCATTAATGGAAGTTCTTTTCAAGATATAACAGATGATGAACTATTTTCAGGGACAAAAAACAATGAATTAATTATAAAAAATGCTCCTTTATCCATTGATGCTCAAAAAATTAAAATCAGAGTAGAATTTCTAGTAAGTAACAATAACGACAATGAAGGCTCAATGCAAAATTTGAATCAGACAGCAACATGTCCCAGAACTTCCAACGAGGTAAGTATTCAAATAAAGACCTCACCAGTTCCAACTCATAGTACAACGCTTTTTAAAGGTTGCATAAATAGTCCAATTAGTGTTACATCTAACGGTTGTTATCCTTACACAACATTTTGGTACAATACAAATGGAGAAAAAATAGCAGAGGGAGCTAAATATTCATTTAACCCAGCCGATTTAAATCCTGTTTCATTCAAAGCAAGTTGTTACAAAAATGGTTGTGAAAGTTTAAAAAGTTTAGGCACAAGTGTCCAAGGATTTTCTGTACCAACAGCTCCTCAAAATACTGGAACACCATTAAGTATCAAAAGCGGTTCAAACATAACATTCAAGGCAAGTGGAGGAACGAGTAACATTTGGTATGCAAATGAAAATGATGCCATTTATGTTAGTACCGCAACAAGCATTACTTTAAAAAATGTAAGCAATGAAAATGAAAACGATTTATTTGTTTCGAGATGGGTTTCACAAAAAATAAACGATTGCGAAGGCCCTCGATCTAAAATTGAAGTCTTGGTTCCTGCTAAATTAATGGCGAATGCTGGGCAAAATTCTACCTTAAAAGGTGATGAAACTTTTTTAACTTCGTCATTTATAACAGCTCAAAAAGGGTTGCCCCCTTACCAGTATTTCTGGACATCATCCGCCCCTATCAATGATCCTAATTCTTCTAATCCAACGATTGGACCATTTAAAAATTCGGGTTATATCAAATTACTTGTTATTGATAGTCAAAATACTTCTGCTGAAGAGACCATAAATATTACATGGGAAAAAGCAGATTTAGTCATTCCTGCACCCGTTGTTAGTCCTGCACCAAAAGAACCCATAATTCCAGCACCAGCTGTTGTAGAACCCGTCGCTGTGGTAAAACCTGAACCTATTGTTATTTCTGAACCTAAAGAACCAGTAATTCCAGCACCAACTGTCGTAGAACCCGTAGTTGTAGTAAAACCTGAACCTGTTGTTGTTGCTGAACCGAAAGAACCAGTAGTAATTCCAGCACCAGCAATTGTAGAATCCGTAGTTGTAGTAAAACCTGAACCTGTTGTTGTTGCTGAACCAAAAGTACCAGTAGTAATTCCAGCACCAACAGTTGTAGAACCTATCGCTGTGGTGAAACCTGAACCCATTGTTATCGCTGAACCGAAGGTGCCAACAATTCCAGCACCATCAATTGTTGAACCAGTAGTTGTAGTGAAACCTGAGCCTGTTGTTGTTGCTGAACCGAAGGAACCAGTAATTCCAACACCGGCGTTTGTAGAACCCGTAGTTGTAGTAAAACCAGAGCCTATTGTAATTTCCACACCTGTAATTACAGAACCTATTGCTGTAGTAAAACCTGAACCCATTGTTATCGCTGAACCGAAGGTACCAACAATTCCAGCACCAACGATTGTAGAACCCGTAGTTGTAGTAAAACCTGAACCTGTTGTCATCGCAGAACCAAAAGAACCAGTAGTAATTCCAGCAC
>Ga0114962_10000465_pt1 | contig 35872 bp, 27 predicted proteins | sample C_130820_MF_Meta_FD_87017 | JGI IMG/M metagenome (GOLD analysis project Ga0114962, IMG submission 87017) | Freshwater microbial communities from Lake Croche, Canada to study carbon cycling - C_130820_MF_MetaG | ecosystem: Environmental > Aquatic > Freshwater > Lake | place: Lake Croche, Canada...
CTAGTACTCAAATCCAGATATGGAGGCTTTGTTTTGGTATCTACATAAATTTGAGGATTGAGTAATCTACTGGAGTTTTCAGAATATTGAACCCTAAACGCATCCTGTGTATTGATTTGATATTGCAAGGATAGTCCATAATCCAAAATATAATAAGCTGTATCAAACCTTAGGAGTCCAAAATTGACCCCAACCCCGTATTTGGAGTTAAATAGATAAGGAAGGGTAGATTTAACTTGAATCTGGCTGGCACCTGCCAAAAAGTTTTTATACTTGGCATTCAAGCCGATTCCCTTGGCAAATAGATTGGAGAAATCAATCTCTGCCTCCCCAGTTAAAAGGAGTTTATCGTTGTTCGACTTAGAATTAGGAGCCAATCCCAATACACCATTCACGCGATTGGTTTTCAGCGCCTTTCCGCTCAGTTTTAATACGGCTTTATTGTATAAAATGATGATAGTAGGTGGTTTTGTCAATTTGATATAAAGCAACTCCTTTAACCGTGCAGGAATCAATTTAGCCAAGGACTCATTGTAAATCTTTCCTTTTTTGATGTTCAGGTACGCCTGAATAAATTTATAGTCAATGGTTGAATCCGGACAGTCCAAGTAAACGCTGTCCCAAGTCACCATTTGATTCTTCTTGATCTTTAACGAGAAAGTAAATTGACTTTTTACCTCGTTAAAGGAATCAGGCAAAAATCTAAGTTCCGCAAAAGGATATCCGTTGTTCTCGTAAGTTTTCAAGACTTGCTTGGCAGTTATCTTAAGTGCGTTTGCAGATAGTATTTTCCCGTTTAAGGAGTTGTTATTGACACCTGATTCAATTAAAAAACCAGCCTCCGACTTACTCAAATTAAGTTTCCCAAAAGTGATCGGTTGATTGAGGTTAATTTCTATGTTAAGGTGATCGGAATCCACCTTGGTCATTGAAAAATCAGCCAGAAAATATCCTTTGTCGATTAATTTGTTATAAATGGTCTTTTTTAGATTGACTGAATCTGCAGAACTCGTCACCGTTGGGAGTCCAAAGAATTTAAGCATTTTGTCGGTGTTTAAAGACTTAGAATCCTGCTTAAATCCATATTGGATGCTTATTTGAGTAGGAGAATTAGCCCAAATATCAGTACACATCAACCCCATCCAAAAACAAATTAGGATTACTTTGGAATAGAATTCAACTTTGTGCCTGTTTGCTATCAAATTTCTAAGCTATAAAAACATCTTTTAAAACGCCCAAATAATGGCAGGACTTTATATCCATATTCCTTTTTGTCACCATGCTTGTACCTATTGTAATTTCCATTTTAGCACTAATTTAGAGGATATAGACGCAATGGTTTCAGCCATTTTGAACGAATTTAGCACCCAAAAATCATTTTTTGACAATCAATCCTTGGAAACCATTTATTTTGGTGGAGGGACTCCAGGGCTGTTATCAAACAACCAATTATCCAGATTAATGGATGCCTTTAAAACCCAATTGGATTGGCAAAATGAATCTATAGAAATCACCTTGGAGGTAAATCCTGAGAACATAAATGAACAAAATCTTCTTCAATGGAAAGAAAACGGAATCAATCGTTTGAGCATTGGGGTTCAAAGTTTTAAAGATGAAAATCTATTATTGACCAACAGAAAACATACCGCACAACAATCCATTGAAGCCATCAAATTAGCTCAGAGCAAAGGATTCACTAACATTTCCATGGACTTAATCTACGGATTCCCAAATCAATCCATAGAAGACTGGGCAATGGAGTTAGAACTTTTTAGCTATTTAAAAGTGCCTCATTTAAGTTGTTATGCCCTGACAGTTGAGCCAAAAACAACCTTAGCGCATCAAATTAAAAACGGAAAAACTTCCGCCCCAAAAGACGACCTCCAAGAGGAAATGTTCTTACTCTTACAAGACTGGAGCAAATCAAAAGGATTCATCCATTATGAGGTAAGCAATTTAGCCATCCCTAATCATAGAAGTCAGCACAACTCAAATTATTGGAAAGGTATTCCCTACCTTGGACTTGGACCATCCGCTCACAGTTTTGACGGAAATAATAAAAGATGGTGGAGCCCATCCAATAATGCTCAATATTTAAAACATTTATCTTCACCTCAAACGGATTCTTCTAACTTTTATACCTCAGAAATCTTATCAGAAGACGAATCCTATAACGAGTATATCATGATTGCCCTCAGAACCATAGAGGGAATAAATATTAATGAATTAAATAATAAATATTCAAGTACCATAATTAATTATTTTAATTTAATGATATCAGAAAAAATAGCTAATGGTCATTTAAAACAGGAATCAGGATTTATTTTTATTCCGGAGTCATTTAGATTTCTAAGCGATGGCATTGCCAGTGATTTAATGATGGTCTAGGTTAAATAATCATTTATAACTTATTCAGACCCCGATTAATAAAAAAAGTCCAATCTTACCTTTTGTAAGATTGGACTTCAATTTAGAGTGGGCCCACCTGGGCTTGAACCAGGGACACCTTGATTATGAGTCAAGTACTCTAACCAGCTGAGCTATAGGCCCTTTTCTAACAAGAATACAATTTTGTATCCTTTTTTAGAGGTGCAAAGATACAATCAACGACTAATTTTGCAAAATGAATCCGATTTTTAATGATAATAATAAGTTAATCGTATTTGATTTAGGCAATGTGCTCTATCCCATAGACATTCAAAAATCAGTGATTGCTTTCCGTGATTTGGGGCTTGTCCACTTTGAAGAGTTGTATTCCCTTAAAAAGCAGGACAATCTCTTTAATTTATTAGAGGTGGGGTCAATATCTACAAATGACTTTTGTGAGGTCATAAGACAAATATCTGGCATGGAAGGTTTGTCCAATATTCAAATAAATGAGGCTTGGAATGCACTTTTATTAGGATTTGATCCATCAACTTTTACACTTATAAAAAAATTAAAGGAAAACGGATTTAAAGTTGCGTTGTTGTCCAATACCAATGACATACACTTTGCCCAAATAGATGCTGAATGTATGTCCTTAACCAATCAAAGCTTCAAATCTTGGTTTGACTATCCATTTCTTAGTTTCGAATTGGGATGCAGAAAACCAGACGCTCCAATATTTGAGTTAGTGGAATCCCATACCAACTTTAAAGGTCAAGACATTATTTTCTTGGATGACAATCTAAAGAATTTAGAGATGTCACAAAAATTCAGTTGGACGGCAATTGAGTGCAATCAAAATCTATCCAACTTTTTATAAAGAGGACAAATCAGTTTTAAAATATTTTAATTGAAGTTTATCTGAGCTTCTTACTCGTTCGCGAACCTGAGTAGAACATCGTCGTTCGCTTTTCCAATCGCTTCCCTGACAGGAAAATGGCTATTGTTTTATCAAGTTGATTTTGTTGTTCTAATTCGGCCTGACCCATAAGTCCATAAGGGTGTGTGAAGCCGTAAACTGCATCTGGCGGTCTTTTTTTCGTTTTTCCTTTGATAGGTTTCATCTTACTGTTTTGTTAATTTTTTTTTAAATACGTGTTCCCTAAAAAACATTAGGGTTGGCAAAGATAATCATAAAGTTATCAATAAAGTTCAATCAATGTTAAGAAAGTTTTAAGAGCTACTTTTTGATAGCTCTTAAGATCGATTTTTGATTATACCAATCGGTATTATACCAACTAGTATAATACCAATTAGTATAAAATATTTTATACCATTTGGTATAAAAATACCGCCTAATTAAGCTATTTGAGTGTATTTAATGCCCATAAAGTGAAATTTAAACCAAATTTCAAAGGCAGAATCAATGAGCTCATACTCGCCTTTTTCTGTTTTGTATAAGAGGTCTTTTTGCGTCAAGGCCGTCAAATTTTTCTTAACATTGTTAGGCGTACCGAGTACAAAATCCTGCATGGTCTTTGTGCTGGTCAATTGCTTCCTATCTGATAAAATGGCAATCAATAAATTGCTTTGAGTAGGGGTCAAGGATTCAACTTCGTGTTGATATAACGGGCTATTGGCATTGATGACTTCTTTTAAAGCCTCGTTTAATTGAACCATCGTCGCCCGTTTAGAAGTCAGATTCCAAACATAATGGGATAGTTGCTGTACATACCAAGGATGATTTTTCATAATCAATGGAATGCGTTCAGCAACCACTTGGTCTATCTTTTTATCATTGTTTTCAAAGCTACTTTTGATAAAGGATATCCATTTATTAGTTTCAATTTTAGGTAGTAAAATAATGTCTCCAAACCTATAGAAGGGTTTCGAAGGCTGATTAAAAATGTCGGTCATCATTTGGCGCTTACTACCGTACAAACAATAGGTGACATTTTTATGTCTTTGCCAATGTGCCCTAAGCCTCTTCTCTACATTGATGAAATCCTTAAAATGCGACAAATTCTGAAACTCGTCTAAACAAATAATAAATTTAATCTTTTTATGACTGGCAATCGTCTCTGGAAGGTTTAGTATTTCCTCCGAGTTTTGTTTGATTTCTTTCCAATCAAAACTGACATCAAAATCATTGTTAGGATCTATCCCTACACTCAGTTTTGGGATAATATTTTTAAAAAATAACTTTCCTGCGCTAATCCAATCTTCCCATTTGGAGGACGAAGCTTTAATGACACTTTTTGCAAATAACTCTAAAAACTGCTCTTCAGAATTGACCGTAAATAAATCAATGATGACTGTTTTTGGTGCTTTTGGCAGTTTAGCAATGTCGGCAATCACCTTCTCAACCAAAGACGACTTTCCCCATCGCCTAGGAGCAATAATAGTGGTATTGATTCCCCCTAACAAATTAGCTTGGAGTTTTTTAGACTCCTCTTCTCTATTTGTAAAGGCAACCAGACTGACTGTTTTTCCAAAGTTAAATGGTGAATCCTTCATTATAAAACACCACAAATATACAACATTATACCGAATGGTATAATACCTTTTAGTATAATTTTTTTTATACCATTTAGTATAAAATATATGCCTAATTTTAACTTATAGGATGTTTGATTGCATATTAACTATTTAATCCAACCAAAAAACAGTTATCTCTTCTGAGCATATTTTATCAACTTTACCTAAACTTCTAGGATTTTTTTAGTCCAATTAATCCCAGTAACCAGGCTTTTAATTCTTACTATATTCCATTAAAAATCCTTTCATAAATTCATTGATACCCCCATCTAATACCTTTTGTGTATCGGATGTTTCTATCCCTGTTCTTAAGTCTTTAACTAGCTTATATGGATGCAATACATAATTCCTGATTTGAGAACCCCATTCGATTTTCTTTTTATTGGCCTCCGCCTTATTTTTTTCATCCAATCGTTTCTGAAGTTCTATTTCATAAAGTTTTGACTTTAGCATCTTCAATGCTTTTTCTTTATTCAATAATTGAGAACGTTCCTCCTGACAAGCAATGGCGATTCCTGTTGGGATGTGATGTATCCTAACGGCTGTTTCTACCTTATTCACGTTTTGACCGCCTTTTCCTCCTGCTCTATAGGTATCATAAGTGATGTCATCAGGTTTGATGTCAATTTCTATGGTATCATCAATTAAAGGATAAGCAAAAACGGAAGCAAAGGAAGTATGTCGTCTGGCATTGGAATCAAAAGGGGATATCCGCACCAATCTATGCACCCCGATTTCTGCTTTTAAATAACCGTACGCAAAGTCGCCTTCAAATTCAATAGCGGCAAACTTGATACCCGCACCATCTCCCTCCAAATAATCTACTTCACGGACTTTATATCCATTGGATTCCCCCCACATCACATACATTCTATAAAGCATATGTGCCCAATCTTGGGATTCCGTTCCTCCAGCACCGGAATTAATCTCCAATACGGCGGACATTTGATCTTCCTCATTACTGAGCATATTACGGAACTCCAAATCATCCAAATCAGCCAATGATTTAGCAAAGGATTCATCCATTTCCTTCTCAGATACCTCATTGGATTTATAATAATCAAAAAGGACTTCTAAATCATCTATTTTTGATTTTAAAACATCATATAAATCTTTCCAAAATTTTAAGGATTTGGCAGCTCGGAGTGTTTTTTGAGCCTCTTTAGGATCGTCCCAAAAGTCCGATTCTGCTTGTTTTATTTCTAATTCTTGTAATTTTTTACCCTTACCCTCAATGTCAAAGATATTGCCCTAAGGCATTTAAGCGGTTTTTGACTTCCGTCATTTGATCAGTTGTAATCATTCTGCAAATTTACGAACAATTTTGGCACACCTTTTGGAATATCCCTAATTATTCAAATTTTGGAACTTTAAAATCTTAATCCAAAATAAGAAGTTTTTAGATGTAATTTAGTACCATAAAATACCATTCAGTTTATTATGAAAAAGGAAATTTTACCATTTATTTTGCTCTTACTATTTGTAGGTGCAATAGCACAAAACACCAAGGCACAATCCAATTACGGCAATGTAATCGGAGCAGCAGGAAAACAAATCTCAGGTACCACTATGAGCATGACCTTCACCGTCGGAGAACCTGTAATTAACATCATTAGCGGAACCAATGCGGAACTCAATCAAGGATTCCAACAAGATTACCCTTCCACCATCCTTACAGCAATTGAACAAAGTCAAGCATTAAATGCTAATGCAAACATCAAATTGATGCCAAATCCATCAACTGATGTTACCAGATTAATGTTTGAAACCGCTGCATCCATTCAAGATTATGTCCTTACCATGTATGACATCAACGGAAAAATGGTACAAACCGGATTTATTCCTTCAGGACAATCTAATTATGAAATTAATTTAATGAATCTTAATAATGGAATGTATTTTATTCATTTAAACGGAACAACTAATCATTCAATAAATACTTTTAAACTAATAAAAAATTAAAATAATAATACAATGAAAAAGGTTTTATTTACCATTTTACTTTGCCTTTCGCTAGGAATTATTTCCCAAGCAAATGCACAAGCTCCACGCGCAATTAATTATCAAGCAATTGCCCGTGACAATAGCGGAAAACTTTTAGCTTCTACTAAAATTTCTGTTAGAATGAATATCCTTAAAGGATCAACATCAGGAACAAATGTCTATCAGGAAACTTTTAAAGACGTTTCTACAAACTCCGCAGGACAATTCAATCTTATAATTGGTACCGGAAGTACCTCAAACTCATTTTCAAGCATCGATTGGGGATCGGCTAATCATTTCCTTCAAATTGAAGTAGATGTCAATAACGGAACCAATTATTCTGTTATCGGGTCACAACAATTGATTTCTGTACCTTATGCATTATTCTCCCAAAAAACAGGTGATATTTCTGACAAATCTTTATCTGATTTAAAAGACGTTAAAGGAACACCTTCAAAAGGTCAAGTCTTAAAATTTGACGGAACAAGTTGGAATGTAGCTAACGACTCCGTAGGAGGAGGAGCTTCTGCTTTCAATTTCAATACGTTCTCTTATAATAATTCTACCGGAGTAATTACCATTACTTTAAACGGAACCTCTAAAACAATCACCATTAATGAGAAAGCGGATGATTTGTCAGATAACAATTTATCTGATTTAAAAAATGTATCCAAATCCACTCCTAAAACAGGACAAGTTTTAAAATATAACGGTTCTAACTGGGTTCCTGCAAATGACTCCATTGGTGGAGGTTCAGGTTCTAGTTATTGGTCAGCTACTGGTTCTGATATCTATTATACCTCAGGTAAAGTAGGCATCGGGACTAAAACTCCAGGAACAGATTTACAATTGGTTTCCACTTTAACAACTACCAAAAATGTAGGAGCTAATTTTGACATCACTGGTGCTTCATCTGGTACATACAATGTTGGTACAAGTTCAATATTAAATGCACCTTCCTCAACCTCTGTTAGCAATGTTTTTGCTTCAACTTCTCAAGGATTTGCAAATGCCAAATATCCTTACGTTTTCGGTTTAGTTGCCGTAGCAGACTCTTCCTCTAATGTAAACAGAGCAGTAGTGGCAACAACTTCCAGTACAGGATTTCAAAATCTTGGACTTTGGGCAAAATCATCAGGAGTGAGTTCTTACAGTGCTTCTGCTGCAAATTATGGAGTATATGGAATCGCAACTGGATCTGGATACCAAAACATCGGGTTAGTAGGTTATGCAAACGGAACTGGTAAATTCAATTACGGAACTTACACCATCAGCAACAATTCCAACGGACAAAATAACATCGGTATTTACACTGAAGCAGATTCTGGATCTACTATCAATTACGGAATCTACGCTCAAGGACCTAATAGCAGTTATAAAGGATATGCAGGATACTTTAATGGAGATGTTTATACCACAGGAAGCTACAAAACTTCCTCTGATGCTAGACTTAAAAAAGACGTCAACAACTTGACATCCGCTCTAGGAATTATCAATCAATTATCTCCTAAAACATACCACTATAAAATAGAGGAATTCCCTAACCTTCACTTCCCTAAAGAACTTCAATACGGATTCTTAGCCCAAGACCTAGAAAAAGTACTTCCAAGTCTAGTTACCGAAGGACGTCACAAAGTATTTGTGAATGATTTAAGCAATACGACCTCCAAATTCAATGACGGAAAAGCTACTAAAGTAACAGGAAAAGAAATCGATATGACCCTTAAAGAAGTGAACTATCAAGGTTTAATCCCTGTCTTAACAGAGGCCATCAAAGAACAACAAGTAATCATCAACACACAACAATCCAAAATTGATGATTTAACCAAAAGATTGGAGTCCTTAGAAAAAAGAATTAAGTAATCCAATCCCGCTCTCTAAAATCAAATGGGTAGTGTTCATTTAGAACACTACCCATTTTTTTATTATTTGAAAATTATTACTAATTGCAAAAAATCTTATACCAACTACTCCTTACCATTCCCACCCAAAAAAATCACCCACTCAAATCAATGAGCGGGTGATTTACATTTTAAATATTATAATCAATTAAACTAGAACGGTTTTAAGCACTAAAAACCGATTAGAACCTTTAGCCAAAAGAAAAGGATAAGGGCCAATGATACTGTTAAAGCAATTTTAAAAATTATTTGGAATGCTTTTTGATTTTTTAAGTTTTCAACTTTCATGGTTTTGCAAAATTCAAATTCCTATATTTACTAAATGTAACTACAATAATAAGTTTATGTTAACAAAATCGACCTTCCTATATCTTTTTTGTTGGTTTTCAATTGATTAGAATTCTTGTTAAAGGAGGTTATTCAATTTCTCTTTTTAAAGGACGTTTCTTAGACTTTATGTTGATTTCTGGTATCTTATATTTCTTATTTAAAAAGAACGCCAAAACAAAAGCGTACCCCAAAGCATTATAAATGAGTAGTTCCGACAAGTCCATAAGCTCCAATTCTAAATAATCAAACCCTTTAGAAAACAAGACCAAAGGGAAAGTGAAAGCCACCAAAAATGATCTTAAAACCGAATCAAAATTAGAAGGAGTAGCTTTTAATAAAATTTGTTGATGAAAGTAATAACATATGCCGTAAGTAATCAAATATAGGATAATAGTTATTAAAACCAACCGGAGCAAATAAAAACCAAACCATTGGAGGTATCTATTCATAAACTGGATTACTTTTTAATTCCTTTATCTTGATTTGGCGAAATAATATTTTTATTCTTTTTCTTTTTGAATAACCCAAAAAAATTAAATCCATCAAATTCCTTGGTATAACTTACTCCCACACCAACAGTGTTGGTGTTCTCGTTTTGGATAGTCGGGTTATTATTAGACCTAGAATGCGCTTTAGCACGGAAACTTCCGTCTTCGTTTAGTTTTATAGCCGCCTGTGCATTATACGTGGCAGATCTAGCAATATTCGCATCATAATTACCAGTCACCTCAACCTTTCCATTGAGTAGATTTAATGAACCATTCACTGTTGTCCCTTCCCCTTTTTTAAAATCGACCCCCAAGGATACATTTTCGGAAACTTGACTCAAAAAGTAACTCAATTGACGCGTCACCAAACTACCTAAACTAGAATTCACCCCACCACCTACCGCGTCTCCACCCCCAATTCCTTGGAAAGCAGGGGCAAACGTATTAAAGACCAAAAGGGATACCACTTGTTTATTTAATTCCTGCTCATCAGACTTAATTTGACGCACCCTACTATCCAAATCAGTCCCTGAATTAGTTACTTTATTGTCTTGAGGAATATCAAAATCCATTTTAATTTCAGGATGTAATAACAATCCTTTCAAATTCAATTGAGCCTCCACAGGTACTACACTATTATTTGTAGTTCCAGTCGTAGAACTTGTTCCATTATCTAACAATGGAGCTATAGATGCCCTAGTTTTATACAAGGCTTGAACATTTAATTCCGCTTCAAAAGGATTTCCCCGCCAAGTAACGCTTCCACCTTTTGCAATATTAAATTGTTTGGTTAACAAATCATAAATGGTGAACCGGTAGCTTCCTTCTTCTATCCCGATGGCACCATTCATAGTAAAATCCCCATCAGAGTTGATGACCATTTTCAAATCACCTCTTCCTCTACCTTCCATTACATCACCTACCAATGGATCAAAAATAATATTCATCTGAGCGTCAGGGGTGATGGCCAAATCAAACTGCATATTCAATCCACTTAAATTATCATTCTGATCTGACTTTTTCTTGTTATTATCTACAAAAGTGATAAAATCATGTCCTGAGTAAGAGTTTGTTCCACCAATGGGTAAATTAAAAACTGTACCTCTATCACTTTTCATTTTGATGTAGATATTAAGATTATTAGGAGTACCATTTAAATCTACATATCCAGTCCCATAAGCAGTCCCATAGTACAAGGAATTATCCGTTTGCCTTGTATTTAATAATTGAAAATTCTTTGTATTCAATTTAATGGACATATATGGATTGGATATTTTTTTTAAATCCACATACCCATTAACTAGAGCGGAATTGTTATTAGCATCAACTAATTTTAAATTTTGAAGCGTCAATTTCTTATTTGCAAAACTTAAGGAGTGATTTAATTTATAAAAAGTACCTAAATAATCAAATTTAAAACTTCCATCTTTAACCGTAAGATTTCCTGCAATGTCAGGATGATCTAGTGTGCCTCCAACTTCAAGATTTGCAGTAGCAAAGCCTTTGATTTCTGACGTTAAACCTACTGTAAATGGTTCTAGTATGCTAAGCGGAGTCTTATTCAAATCAAAATCAAAATGGAGATTATTGGTCGCCAAATCAACATAACCTTTGCCCTTTAATACTTCATTTTCTGAAATGTAATCCTGTAAGGAAGTCTCTAAAGTCAATTTATTACTACCTTGGTCAAAGTTGGTGGTAAAGGTTAAAATACCTAATGTATCGTTGATATAGCTTAAGGGAGATATAAATGCTGTAGCCTCATAAATAGGCTTGGTTTTAATGTTATTAATTAAAAGATTCCCATTTAACTTTCCGCTCATATCTTTTAAAAACGGAAAAAATCTTTGCATTTTCTGAATGGATATATCCTCAGCTAACACCCTAATAGGAGCATCAGGTCCTTTTGACAAATATTGACCAGATACTTTTAATATCTGATCCTCATTATTTATATAAATTAAAGGGAAATCAATTAAAGAATCTAATTTATAAAAAGTTATCGGCTTGGATTTTAAAGACCATCTATAATTATTTAGATCCAAAATAGAAGAATCTAAAGTCAATTTTGCTATTTCTTTACTGAAACTCAAATCCCCTTTTAAATTAACTCTGTAAGCCGAATCTCTGTCTGCAGTAATTAAACTGAAAATTAAATCCTTCCTATCAAAAGTAGATTTAAAGGTGATTTCATCTAAAATAACGGAATCTTTTTTACTAAATTTACCAGTATTCAAATCCATATTAATCCCCCTTGAGTAGGAATTGGCATTAATATAAATATTTTCAGATTTAAAATCTTTAAAAGATAAAACAGGAAGGAATCCAATGATTTTAAGTTTTCCGTCTTTGGTATCCGCTTCCCCTTTTACAAATCCTGTATTAGGTAAATGAACAGGTAAATGGAACATAGCCAATAATGGTTCAATTTGGTCGTAATCAATTGAAAACGTTAAGGATTCATCATTAACCGTTTTTCCTTTTAAATTTAAAAATGATTTATCTATATATTTTTCTGAAATCGTCTTAAAAAAATCAGGCAACTTAGATGGGGTAAAGTTTCCATTGATTTTTGCAGTTAAAAACTCTGACTCTAAACTAAAATCTCTTTTATTTTTATTAACAATATTTGATTTTATTCTTAAAGTATCAAAGGCATATAACTTGTCAGGAGCCTGCATAATGGTTGTATAGGCATTAATATTACCTATTAAATCATCTGGATTTATTCCTTTAAAGTCAAAATTCAACTTAGATGCAATGGTAAAGGTGTCTTTTATAAAATGTAATGCCCTTAGATTAAGATTTAATATATCCAGATTACCTTTAAATTCAGGAACTGATTTTGCAACAACACTACCATCAAAATTTAATTTGATATTTGCATCATTGCTAATTAACTTACCTATAAAGGATTCTGAAGCATAATATCCATTGATCTTAATATCTTGATACTTATAATTATTAAATGAAGCATTAATAATTTGAGCATTTATTTTTGCATGGAGTGTCTTAGGGTCAAAACCGGCTCCATCTACATCTCCGCTGAAGGTAATTTTCCCTATTTCCTTATTCTTCAATAATTGACCTAAATTAAAATCAATTAAATTTATTTTACCTGAATACTTATTCTGAGCATCCTTTGCACCCAATTCCATGTGGACATCCGTAACTGCCCTTCCTATATCGGATGTTAAATTACCGTCCGCAACAAAGTCATTAATGTACCCAGTAAACTTACCAAATCCGTTCACTACACCTAACTGAGTTAACTCCATTGGTAAGGAGGCTTCTGGAATGATTTTCATTATCTCAGCTCGTGTACTTACTACATCTGTGACCTTTGCCTGAATAATAGTCTCATTAATATCTGGCAGACCCCTAAAGCTAATATCTCCTTTAACATGACTAAATTCACCAAATTGCAGATCTGTCTTTGTTAAGTTTAATTTAGCAACCGTCCCTTTTACAGTTCCTGACTGAATATAAACAGTATCTGTATTATTTTTAAGTGCATGGAAAGCAAAATAGTCCAAATCCTTTAGACCAAATTTTGAATTTAGAAAATCGGCATCCATTTTAACCTTATGAATAAAATCATTCATATCATTAATGGATTTATACTCCAGTCTAATCCGGTTTCCTACATCAGAATTTTTACTAACCAAATGCAATCCGCTCAAATCGATTAAGGAATCACTATAAATCACATGTGCTTGGACATCTTTAAGTTCAAAACCTGACTTTAACTCTTGTAATTGCAGTTGATTAATGTTTGCAAGGATTGTTTTGGTAATATTGATATTTGTAAAATCTAGGTTGATTTTATTCGCTTCAATATGATCCCAATCCAAAGTTTGGTTTGGATTAATTGGTAAATTATCCTCATCCCATTTAAAATATCCGTTATGAACAACTAAATGTCCAATCCTAGTATCACCGCCTTTGCTTGGTGGTTTATGAGGGTCACGTGGAGGGTCAACTACGTTTAAAAAAGATTCAAAATTGGATATCTTTTCTCCTTTATAGGTCCTTAGGTTGAATTCCAATCCTTCTACATCTATTTCACCTAAAAAGATGTTTTTAGAATTCAGTCCATAAAATATTTGATTAACTCTTGCAGTCTTAAAATGGATAAGAACGTTCCCTTTCGCATCATAAAGATGGACATTCCTAAGGAGTACTCCATCTGGTAAAAGCAAATCAATATGACCTAAGGTGAGCTTAGTACCTAGAAACTTAGATCCATATTCAGCAATCTTTGCACACGCAAAAGCATTTCCTCTATAGGTCTTCAGATATAAAGTGATACCTCCAAAAGCAACTACAATCAGTAATAAAAGGATTCCAAATCCTTTTACTATCCATCTAATTACTTTGCGTATGACTTTTAACATTATCTAGTTCTAAATCTAATTTCCTAATAAATTGACTTCTTCCACTTATTTAATGGAATTGTCTTTTTAATTTAAGAACTTTGAGGCATTCAAAATGAATGCCATTCTTTCCATTGAAAGTTCTTGTGATGATACAGGAGCTTCTATTATTATAGACGGTCAAATTGCCTCAAATGTTGTGAGCAGTCAAGCCATCCATATTAAATATGGAGGTGTGGTGCCAGAATTAGCTAGTAGAGCGCATCTAATTAATATTATCCCTGTAGTAAACAAAGCACTTCAAGATGCAAAATTAACCCTAAATCAGTTAAGTGCAGTAGCAGTCACTCAAGGACCTGGATTAATGGGTTCCTTATTAGTCGGATTTTCCTTTGCCAAATCCATGGCTTTTAGTTTAGGAATTCCATTAATAGGCGTCAATCATTTACAAGGGCATATTTCAGCACTTTTAATTGACAGCAAACCAGCGTTTCCTTTACTCTGTTTGTTAGTAAGTGGCGGACACACCCAAATTATCCTCATGGAAGATGAGTTAACCTATTCTGTCCTAGGTACAACCCAAGATGACGCCGTAGGGGAGGCATTTGATAAAGGGGCAAAACTATTAGGCTTTGACTATCCCGGAGGACCTTTAATTGATAAATATGCCCAACAAGGTAACCCAAAAGCATTTGAATTCCCAACCCCCAAAACAAACGGACTCAACTTTAGCTTTAGCGGACTCAAAACTTCTTTGCTTTACAAAGTACAAGAAGGACAATCTCAAGACCTAGATTTCATTAACAATCACTTAAATGACCTTTGTGCAAGTTATCAAAATAGGTTAGTAGAATACCTCCTAAAAGTCTTTTTAATAGCAATTAAGGAGTTCAAGCCCAAATCAATTGGTTTATGCGGCGGAGTAGCTGCTAACTCCTTGCTTAGATCAAAATTTAATCAACTAGGCATCAAAACCAAAATACAATCTCATATTCCTGATTTTCAGTATTGTACCGATAACGCAGCCATGATAGCGGTTACGGGATATTATAAATTCCTTCAAAAAGATTTCCTTGTTCTGAAAGCAACTATTTTCTAGGTTTTTAATCTGTTACATCCTAAAAAAAATTGTTCTTTTATTGTCTCTGTTAGATTTTGATTAATCTAGATTTTTTTAATGCTTTTTATAATCGATATCAGTTTTTGATTGTTAATCATCTTGAAAATTCTATTATAAAACCACAAAATAAGTCAAATACTAAATCGTTCATAATTGTCGTTTATCCCTTAAAGCACAAAATTTATAAACTTTTTGAATTATGTTGATACAGATGTCAAAAGTTTACTTATTTTTGCATTTCTTTATATTAAATTGCACCATATCATTACGATTACAATGAAGAGATTAAAATTTGCTACAACCTCTTGTAAGGTTATTTTAGCTTGTCTTTTGATGTCCGTTACAGGAATTGTTTCTGTGAACGCTCAAGCAGCTTTCCACTTCGGTTTCGGAGCTGGAGTTCAATTCACTAACTTGAATTCTGATATCGGGACATACAATATGCAAACCGGTTTCCACGGAGGTATTGTCAATGAAATCAGATTTAACGATCATTTCAGTACAGAATTAGACATCTTCTATTCTACAAAAGGTGCTCAAAAAGCATACACAGAAACCACTACTGGATTCTTAGACGGAAGTACTCAAAAATATACTTTCAATAGAAGTGAGGCGTTAACTTATGTGGACGGTCACTTATTATTCAAATGGAACATTCCATTAGGATATGACAGAGTTATCCCTTACGATCGCCCGGGAAAAAGAGTTTTCTTAAGTCTTTATGCTGGTCCTCAATTCGGATACTTAATTGGTTACAAATCCACTGGATATACAGACACCACTAAAATCCCTGTTGACCCTACAGATACCTTAACTCCTATCACTAAAACTAGAAACAAAGGAGATTATGATAACGCAACATACAAATCCCAAAAAGGAAGTGATGGTATTCTAAAAACAGATATCGGTTTAACAGTTGGAGCTGGTATTTACTTCCTTATGGGAGACAGAGCAACATTATCCTTTGACGTAAGATACACTCAAGGATTTGGTTCTATTGACGGAATCGCTTATTCTAAAAGAGTTGTAAATATTGACCAATCGGATATCAGAAACTCTTCTATCCAATACAAACAAGCGCAAATCAACAGCATGGTGATTGCTACCACTGTAGGAATCAGATGGAGAATCATAGGTGCTGGTCCTAACAGAAATTTCTAAGGACAATTCCTAAGTAAATATATAAAAAGCCTCTTGATTAGATTCAAGAGGCTTTTTTATTGGAATCGAATTCTCTACGATAAATTACCGCTCTTTGAACTATTTCCGCTAATTTCAGTTTACCAATAGTTGACTTTATGCAGATATTGTATAACCACATTGCCAAGGCCTTAATTAAGCCTGATCTTACGGACTTTATCCTAGTCTGGCTATTGATGTCAATTTTCTTAATTGTACGTTATTTTATATTAGCTGGGATATTCCAGCTCATTTCTAATCAATCTAAAAAGGAAAAGCTTGGCACGAAACCTTTGTTTAAAGGACAAATCCTTTTTGAAATCATTCACAGCATACAATCATCTGTTGTATTTGCATTTTTTGGAGCATTAGGCGTCATTTTTTGGTCATTAGGATGGACGCAAATTTATATTACACCCAATCCAAGTTTATTCGGATACTTATATCTCCCTATCAGCTTCTTCTTATCGATGTTTGTCCATGAAACCTATTACTATTTTTTACATAGATGGATGCATCAACCTAAAGTCTATAGAAAGGTTCATAAGGTCCATCACGACAGCCTCACTACTACGCCTTGGACCGGATTTAGCTTCCATTGGGTTGAAGCAGCATTACAAGCACCAGGATTGATTCTAATCATTTGTTTGTTGCCACTTAATTTGTTTGTTTTAGTCGCTCATTTATTGACCATGTCCATATTAGGAATTTCTGATCATTTAGATGTTGAACTGTATCCTAAATGGTTTTTAAGGTCTAAAGTGGGTCAATATATCATAGGAGCCTCTCACCACAGTCAGCACCACAAACTGTTCCGTTTTAACTATGGTCTCTATTTCACCTTTTGGGACAAATGGCTTAAAACAGAGAAAGAAATCAAGTTTTAGATTAATAAAGGATTTATTAATTATTTATTTTTTCCCTTTTTGTTAATCCATACAATACCGGAGTAATAAACACAATTACGGTCATGATACTTAGGCTGACATCGGTCATTTCGTGTTTGTAGTAATAACAAAAATCAGCCGACATTTTAAAATGACATAATACGGATAGCGTCAGTTTTAGCCCTAAAATAGCAATAACTATAAAAGAGGACGTTTCTAAGGCAGGATATTTTTCCATTAACTTCACAAATGCTGACGCCACAAATCGCATAGCAAGGATGCCTATAAATACCCCAATGATAATTAAGGTAATATTGCTACTAAAAGCCACTGCAGCAAAGACATTATCCATACTAAATGCTAAGTCCATAAACTCCACCACAATCACAGTGGACCAAAAAGGCGAAATGTACTTTTTAGAAATCTTATATATAATATTTGATTCCTTAGAAGGAGTTTTCTCCTCAGCTTCCTCATACCGTGATTTATGTTTGGATAAAAAGAATTTGTAAGCTAAATATAATAAATATAAACCTCCTAAAGGCTCCAACCACCATATATGGATGAGATATTCTGCTAATAATAAACAGATTCCTCTAAAAAAATAAGCCCCAAAAATACCGTATTTCAAAGCTTTTTTTCTGTCGACTGGTTCTAAATCCATCACCATCGTAGCCAAAGCGGCGGCGTTATCAACAGAAAGGAGACTTTCCAGCAATATCAAATTCAGTATAATCAATACCGAATGTTCCCAGTTAGAAGGGCTGAATAGATTAAAAAGCTCCATTATGTGGCAAAGGTCAACGTAGTTGTTTTAAAATCCTAATTTTAAGGAAATCAATATATTAGTTTAAATCAGACTGAAAAGTTATTTAGAGTAGGTTAAAATTAGGTCGGATAAATATTCCCTTACCCTTCTAATTCTTTGGTCAACAAATCAGTAGCGGTTTTAGGATTCGCCTTTCCGTTACTACGCTTCATAACGTCTCCCATAAACATCCCTATCAATCCTTTTTTACCGGATTTGTACTCTGCAACCTTTGCTAGATTGGCAGCTACAGCCTCTTTAACCCAAACCAATAATTGATCATCATCATTGCTTAAGGATAAGTTCAAACGCTCAATAATCGCACTAACCGACTCATTCGGATTAATAGTCAACTCTGGAAATACCTTAGTGGATGCTACAGAGAAGTTTATTGTTCCTGCTTCTATCTGATTAATCAAATCGGAGATGGATTTAGGCGTAATCGTCAATTGCTCAAAGGACAGTGCATTCTCATTCAGATAACCTCTGATTGGTCCATTAATCCAGTTGGTAATGGATTTATAATTCTTTGTAAATTCAGTAGCTTTATAATAAAACTCCACCGATTCTCTTTCTGATACAATGACTGCTGCATCATAATCACTCAATCCGTGTTCTGCTATCAATCTTTGTTTAAGGACTTCCGGCATATCCGGCATATCCGCTTTAATATCATGGATAAATTGATCCGTTAATACAAAAGGCGGAATATCAGGTTCAGGGAAATATCTATAGTCATTTGCTTGTTCCTTACTACGTAGGACGTGCGTGGTCCCTTTCATAGCATCAAATCCCATAGTATCCATCGTGATGCGCCCTCCAGCACTATAAACCTCTATCTGACGTTTTATTTCATAGGTAATGGCTCTTTGAACATTCCTAATGGAGTTCAAGTTTTTAATCTCTACCCTTTGATTATAACCCGTCGTGCCTTTCAACCTAACCGATACGTTTGCATCACATCTAAGGCTTCCTTCCTCCATATTCCCATCACAAATATCTAAATAACGGACAATTTTTCTAATCTCTGTCAAATAGGCATTCGCTTCCTCAGGATGTCTAATATCTGGATTTGATACTATTTCAATCAACGGAACCCCAGCTCTATTCAAGTCAATTAAAGAATAAAAAGGGTCAATATCATGGATTGACTTCCCAGAATCCTCCTCAATAATTATTTTATCTAAGGTAATGGACTTTGCACCACCAATTTCCGTGTTGATTTTAATTTCACCAAACGTACAGATTGGAGTCACAAACTGAGTAATTTGATATCCCTTAGGTAAATCGGCATAAAAGTAGTTTTTCCTAGCAAACCAAGTTTTATGGTGGATAGTACTTCCACAAGCAATCCCCATTTTGACAGCAAGCTTAATCGCTTCCTTATTGGGCATCGGCAATGCACCAGGATGTGCCAAGGATATAGGTCCTACCTGCGTATTAGGAGATGAACCATATTGATAAGGGTCAGGGCAAAACTGCTTTGACTGTGTTTTCAACTGAGCGTGAACCTCTAATCCAATAACGCCTTCCCAAAGGGTATAATCAATATTGTCCATTATTTTTGACCTAACAAGTAAAGTGCAAAATTAAGGAATTTGAGCGGGTACAGGAATAAAAGTCCATTAGTGACGGGGAATGGTCGCAAAAAAACAGGTTATCGTCAAACAAGTCCCATAGGGACGACCTAATGGTAGCCAACAAAACAGGTTATCTTCAATTAAGTCCCATAGGGACGACCTAATGGTAGCAAATCCAACCTACCTCATAAATGTCCGGTGATAATAATCTAGGCTCTCATTGATAATCCGGAATGCCACTTCTTTCCCTTCAAATCTGTTTACTTTAACCTCTTTTCCTTCCAAGACTTTATAATCTTCAAAGAAACGGATAATCTCGTTTTCTATATGTGGTTGTAAATCGGATACATCATGGATATGGGCATAGGATATATCGTCTTCCGCAACGGCGATGATTTTATCATCATCTTCACCATGATCAATCATCTGCATTACGCCAATGACTCTGGCCCTCATTTGACAAAACGGAACCACTTTTTCGGAGCAAAGCACCAAGACATCCAACGGATCTCCATCACCACAAAAGGTTTGCGGAATAAATCCGTAATTGGCAGGATACATCACAGAGCTAAAAAGGACTCTGTCCATTTTAAGCAATCCGGAATGTTTGTCTAGCTCATATTTCACTTTGGATCCTTTCGGAATCTCAATTAACGCATTAACTAAATAAGGAATATTATCTCCCGCAGAGGCAGTGTGCCATGCAGTATTCATAGGGTATCCGTGCGGATTGGTTGTATTATTTTCTTTTGACATTGTAATTAAATATTTTTAAGCTATCCACCATTTCAGGCAAATAGAAGGGCAAAATTAAAGGGTTTTGTGGTCTTGAATGTTAATGGAGCGTTAATTTTAAGCAGATAACTTACCAATCACAGTCACGCCGTTTTTGGTCAAATCACCGATTTTTACATCCAATTGAGTATCTAATGGAAGAAATAAATCCACTCTACTTCCAAATTTGATGAATCCAAACTCTTGATTTTGAGTGACATTCTGACCTTGTTTTAGGTAATAACAAATACGCTTTGCCAAGGCACCTGCAATTTGACGAAACAATATTTTTTGTCCATTCGCCATTCTTACTACACTGGTATTGCGTTCGTTTTCAGTGGAAGACTTCGGATGCCATGCCACCAAATACAACCCAGGATGATATTTGTAATACTCCAGAACGCCACTAACGGGAACTCTGTTTTGATGCACATTCACCGGAGACATAAAAATGGATACTTGTAAGCAATCTTGCAACAAATACTCAGGTTCAAACACTTTCTCTATCACCACCACTTTTCCGTCTGCAGGAGCAATGATTAAATTGTCTCCAAAGGTGTGCGACCTTGTCGGAATCCTAAAAAACTGAACCAACATTCCATAAAAGGCAATCGCCAAAACAAGCAATGGATAGCTTGCCCAAGCAGGCAAATAAGCCAAGATAAATCCAACCAAAATGGTCAATATCAACCCTGAAGCTAGTAAAAAAATGTATCCTTCTTTATGGAGTGTCATTATTTAGATAGTAGTTTTTGAATAATATTCAAAATTAATGGATTCTTTATCCTTTTAGGTGTTCTTTTGACTAATTAATCGTCATTTTAACATCAAAGGCGTCTCTTAGGCCATTTCCTAAAAAGTTGAAGCTCATGACCGTTATCGCAATGGCACATCCGGGTAAAAGGGCTAAAAACGGATAACCTGAAAACAATAATCCATAATTTTCCGCCAACATACTCCCCCAACTCGGACTCGGAGGCTGAATCCCAACACCTAAAAAGCTCAAACCTGATTCCAACAAAATAGCTGAAGCAAAATTTGCCGACGCCATCACCATTAAGGGACCTATCAAATTCGGAATCAAATGCTTGAACAATATCCTCGGAAATCGGTAGCCCAAAGCCTTAGTGGATTGAATGTATTCCAATTCCTTTAACTGAATCACCTGTCCCCTGACAAGCCTTGCAATATCCACCCAAGTCGTACATCCTATAGCCAAGCAAACCTGCCACAATCCCTTACCCAATGCAATGGACATAGCCATCACCAACAAAAAAGTCGGAATCGACCAAACCACATTCATAAACCAAGACAGCAGCGCATCCAATTGACGACTAAAATACCCTGATAGCGTGCCAATCCAGATCCCAATCGTCAAGGAAACCAATAAGGACAGTCCCCCTACAATCAAAGTAATCCTGGATCCCAAAACCAACCTAGAAAGTACATCCCTGCCCAATCGATCTGAACCAAGCGGATAAAACACTTCCTTCCCTTCGGATTTAACTTTTGTAAACGGTCGGCTCAAACTTCCGTCTATAAATTGGTCATTAGCATCCTTACTCCTATCCGGAATAACAAAAGGACCTAAAACGGACATCAACAATATCCCCAACAAGGTATAAAACCCAATCACTGCCAAGCGCTTAGATTTGAACCGCTTCAAAGCAATTGCGGACGGTTTCTGACTATTTTGGACTAAATTTAAACTGGCGATGATAACTAAACTTTAATTCTCGTACTTTTGAGTATCATAAAATCATGGACACTCCTGCGCAACACAGTCAACAAATATATAAAGAAAATCAGCGATTTACCCAACCTTGGCTTTGGTTTGTACTGATTAGCTTGTCTGCTTTGACTATTTATGTATCCATCAACGTAGAAAAAACTTTGAACATCCAAGACGGAAAACCCCTTGGAAATGGACAATCTGGTGCATTAATAGGAGCATTCATCACCTTTTTAGTCGTCCTGTTATTCCTGAACCTGAGGTTAACCACTACCGTTGATGCTAAAGGAATCAAACTCTACTTTTTCCCGCTCATGCTTAAGCCACGCATCATCCTGTGGGAAGACATCAACAAACTCTACCTCCGTCAATACCAATCCCTAGAGGAATTCGGTGGATGGGGCGTCCGCATTGGGGTAGGGGAGCGCTATGCCTACAACGTTAAAGGAAACATTGGCCTCCAACTAGAACTCAAGGACGGCAAGAAGATATTAATCGGCACCAATAACCCCCTCGTCCTAGACGAGTATTTACAAAAGGTTTTGATGCTCAATAACTATTCCAATGCGTTAGAGTTTTAGGGATGGATTGGTTTAAAGGTGAGTCTATTGAGACTTTACTTTTAGATAGGCAATGCAGTAAGATATTAGTTTATTTGTGCAATACGGTCAATTGCGCGGTAGGAAGGAGGTGGATTAATGAGTCCATTGTAAGACTATTTTGAAAAGCCTAAGGCAATCACAATGAACCCCAAGCGACCAAATGAGGGGTGCTGACAGTCAACAAGTTACGATATGCGATTTTTTTTTTACTAGGTTACAGGTTACAGTGGGTTAATTGTTTAATATTGAGTAAGTTAAGTGTAACCTAAGTGTAACCTTTTCGTAACCTAAGGTTACGTTTATTTTAATGTCTGAATCACGGATGTTTTATTATTTTTCCAAATTAACATCCCCCTAACCCCCTTCTCCATTAAAATGGACATTTGATGCCATTTTAATAGACCTAAATTTTGACCAATATGGCAAAATTTAGGAAGGGGGAATAAATGCGGCAATGGCATTAATTTGAAAGTAAAGAGATATTTTCTTTGTCTGCTCGATTAAGGTCGCTCCTACGGAGCTTATTTGAATTCGTTTTTTTTGTTTTGCTACCAATAGGTCGTCCCTCTGGGACTTTTATTGATTATTAACGAGTTACGAGGTGCGATTTTTTTTCTTACAGAACGGCGAACGATTGGTTTAAGTGCCTGTTTTATAGTTGATTAGGCGTTCTCTAGCCGTTCTGTAATCGTTCACTAATCGTACACTGTTTTTATGATGTCATTAAGTTTCTTTTTTACCATAAGGTCGCACCTACGGAGTTGGTGGTTTCGACTCCGCTCAACCACCGTGTCTTTTCAGATTATTTCATTTCTACAAGCCTTACACTCCTTCGGAGTTCTAGTCATTATATAGGACTTTTATTGATAATGAACAAGTTACGAAGTGCAATTTTTTTTCATCGTTTTTTAGGTTACGATTGAGTTATGTAATTGTGATTCAATGAATTAAGCGTACACTAAACCGTACACTAATCGTACACTAATCGTACACTAACCGTACACTAGTCAAAACTAATAGAAGTTTAGTTTAACCTTTTAGGAGTTCTGACAATGTACTATTGTCCTAACTCGATGATTTATCACAACTTTGGCGAAAAAAAGTTGAAAAAAGTTGGTAAGTGGTTAGTAGTGAGTGAATTAATTTTACCTCACCCAACCCTCTCCTGAAGGAGAGGGCTAATCATTATTTAGGTTTTGGGAATTTTGGGTTGGCGGATTCTTCTTTATTAGGACGGGCATTCGCCATAGCGAACCGACCCTACGTGTGCACCAAAATTATTCTGTTGAAAAATTGACAATTTTTGATGAAATCTTACAGTTGACCTTACAGTCTAATTTTGTAGAAATTTTACGTTCAAGTGTCATTTTCTTACGCTCAGGAAAAAAATTTGAAAATTGAGAAGGTTTGGCACGAATTTATTTGAACTAAATGCTATTTTCTTTCAATATGTTTTTTTACTCGACAAAAATATTGTATACACTCGATTAAATTTTTTTGTAGTATTGTAATGTAATCTAAATCTTACAATTGCGGATTGCACTTTAATGAAAAAATGAAATTATTTATTATTCACATTATTTATGAGAACAGAATTATTATTACTCAAAGAGAACGGGTCTTTTAAACAGACCAAGGTGGTCAGAAATCTTTTGTTAAACCATGAGATTTTTGGGGAGGAAAAAGTAACCTCTTTAAAAACAAGTAGCACTCCTTTTTTGATTTCAACAATCAAAAATTACATTTCTGGCCTAGTGCCAAAAAGAACAATTAACTTTACTAGAGCAACATTTGTATGTTTATTGGCTGTAACCATGAGTGTGTTTTGGGGAGGAAAGGTAAAGGGGCAAGCTCCATTTTACCTATGGAACCATCATTATGTAATTTGGCCAAGTTACTTTGATCACACAGCATATGATTCTGGTTATAAAAGCCAATGTTTTGAGGTAATTAAATCTGGTAGATTAACTTATTTTAATCGTAATTTATATCATGGCGTAGCCAATCAAGAAGGTACGCTTTTTACGAACCAGAAATACATGGGACAGGCAGTCTTACCTACCATTTATTATGGAATGATGCATAGGTTTGATTCTAATATGACTGCTATATCCCCAGTCAGATTTTGGGATACAACTTTAATATTTACTCCAGCAACTGGCACTGGCCTAGCTGTATTTACGGGCTTGAATTTTACATTAGAGGATATTGAAGAAGAAAGGGTGATTGGTAATAGACGCTATACTTATTTATGTGGCGAACAAAATATTTTACAAATTAATGAAAATTATGGAATTGTATGGAAATATGATAACCTTACCAATACTATTGTTTGGCAAAAACGATATTATAAAGGTTATTTTAAATCAATAAATGTGGTGCCTGTTACACCTAACTCACAAGATATGGATATTTATGTTGCATCAGCCACTGATACAAATTTTAATTATTCTTCAGGATGGCACAATATTGTGATTAATAAAATTAATGGTAATAATGGAACAGTAAAAAAAACACGTGTGCTTAAATTGGATGGTGAAGGCATGCCCATTCAATTAAAATATGATAGTAGTCATAAGGTTTTATTTTTGCTAGGAAATCAATTAGTAAATCTTGGTGTAATGGGATTAATTAAAGCCCCATTGGTGGCGAAGTTAGATACTAACTTGAATATACTTTGGATGAATTCTTATGTATTGCAAAATTCTGGGTTACCTAAACCACTAAATCCTGTAAGTATAACCTTCTGTAAAGATTCATCTAATGTTAATGCTTTTAATATTTATGTAGTAAATGAAAATTTGGTGGATTACCCTGGTCAATTTGATTGTAACTTAAATCCATTACAAAGATATCAGCCAATATTAATGAAAATTGATGCTAATGCTGGTAGTCTCGTTACTCAAACACAAATTGATATTAATCCTAGTAGTGTAAGCAACAGTTCTTACCATTTAAACCCTACTTTTATTGATGTACCATATGACGGCTACCACACAGCATTTAAACCTATGCTTACAGGGAACTACTATAATTACTGTGATACTGGTTTTCAATCAAAACTACCTTTTACTATGTTATTTAATAATGATTTAAATCATGCCTATCTAAATCTGCATAGACCGATTGCCATAAGAGATACTCCAAATGGGCAGGTAGGTACTACATTCAAATGGTTTATCAGCGATCCGCATAATTATGGTTCAAATCCGAAAAAATTAGTGCATTATGGCAATAATAAGGAAATAGGATTCAATCGATTTGATAATTTTGGTAGTAGATTAGAAATGCTACAAAGTACACAAGAAGGCGATAGAGACTGTGAATATAATATAAAACCTACTTTTACAAGAGTTGACTTCCAAACCATACCACAAAGTACATTTACGGATGTAACTTATCCGATATTTAATGCCCATATTGCTACGGATGTATTGATACCAACCCCAAGTCTTTTGATATGTACTAATCCACATGAGGGTGATTATAGCAAACCAGAAATACCACTCTTTAATGCAAATTTACCTCCTTCACCAATAAAAAACAGCAACCAAAAAGTAATTATTTATGATGTAATGGGTAGGATTTTGTATAATAATACCACAATATTAGAGGGCAATATTAATATAGCATTGAGTAACTTAATATTCAATTCCCCTCAAGGATTATATATTGGTTATATAAATTCTAAACCGTATAGATTTATTAAAAACTAATTTCTATGCAAAAAATATTTTTGTTCATTCTTATTCTTATAAACTACAATTACCTAATTGGTAAATCCAATATAAAACTAATATCCTTGGATAAAGACCATATTCAAGTGCTAAATAGTACTCAAACTATAAGTATAGATAAATTTGGCAATCAATATATTAATTTAAATGAAAATAAAATTGATACCTACAAAATCAGTAATAAAGTAATAGTTATAAAAAACATAGCAAACGCTACACATCATTATATACTTAAATACAATATTGCAGGTAAATTAGTGGATATTATTTGGATAGAAAATGCAGATTTTGTTGATTTATCCAGGGTAATAATTGACAATGATGGAACGGTTAATTTAGCATTTAGCTTCATGCCTTTTACAAAAAAAGCAAAAAATAATACAGTCCTACATAGTCTAAAAGACTCACTATTTTTAGATTCAAATATAACGCATTCATTTAATTTTGGGGCTTTCGGATTAGTAAAGCTGAATACGGATGGTAAAATAATTAAATATTGGTTAAATAAAAATGGAGGAAGTTTACGACCTTTATCCTTTTTTTGCAAAAAAAACAATTATTATTTAACTGGCTCATCAGGTGCCAGTACCCAAATAGGAAATAATTATTTTGCGCCAATTAAAGGATTAAAGTCTGGAGTTGCAATATTAAAATTTGAGCATGATTTTACCTTGATTTATTCTGATTTGCTACTTGCAGATTATATTAACTCCATTAACTTAGATATAGATAATAATGAGAATTGTTTCTGGAGCGTATTTTATAAAGGTAAAATTACTAATGGGACAGTTTACTATAATAATAATACTTCATTTGGATCATCATATCAATTTGCTCTTATTAAGTATGACAGCAAAGGTTATTCTACTGATTTATTTACTTGCTACAATGGTGATCCAAGTCAGGATTATTTGTTTATACGTGGCAATGATTCCATTAAGAATAGATTTATTTTTAATGGAACTTTCAATGATTCTGTAGTTTTTACAAATAAGAGCTTTAAAAACACTAATGGAGGTTCTAAAAAAACTTATACATATCTAATTGATTCTGTGTTTAATGCAACAGAGATAAAATCAATGTATTATAATGATAAAATGTGGTTAGATTTATCTGTCAATAAAATGACTAATAATGAAAAGAATGATTATACTAATTTAGTTACCTTTAGCGATTCTATTCAAGATGTGGTGAAAAATAAATGGATTAAAGTGCAAGGTCAATCAACAGGTTTAATTAGGTATAATTCAACCACAGTAACCTTGGATTCATTGCAAATTATTGATTCTAAGGGACAAGACATAATGTATGGCGCTGAGCATTTTTATAGAGTCTTATATGGTGTAGGTCAATTTATTGGTAAAACATTTCTTTTAACAGATTCAGTGAATCTAAACACAAGTGGTACTTTTTTTAGGCATGCTCCATGTTTAGATAGTTTCTCCGTTAAAATTTCAAATAAATTGCCAACTATATGTCTATCAGATTCAGTTCATATTGGATTGGTGAACGCAGTTCCTAATTTGGCGCAATCAGTTTGGTATTTAAATGACAACCCAATATATTCAAAATTGGATACCTTTATAAATGCATACGATTCAGGCAGTTATAAATTATTGGCAATAAACGATTCTGGATGCTACTCATTTTCTAATTCTATTAAGATTGATTATAAACATTCCAGTTTCAATAATATTTTTAAAAAAAACTACTCGACCTGTACAGGGGATACATTAGTTACTTTTATCCCCAAACAGAGCAATATTTCATATCAATGGTATGACACAAGGACGACAAATGTTTTGTCAAAAGATACCTTATTAAGACTATCAAAGAATACTAAATACCAATTACGTGCTTCATCAAATATTTCTGGTTGTGTACGAGACTATTCTATTGATTCGGCTAATTTTTATCCTAAGCCATCGCCACCAAAATGGGTAATTAAAATTAATACTGCATTGTGTGACAAAGATAGTCTGATTTTAAAAGTTGATAATTTATTCAATTATACGAATGCAATATGGTTAAAAAATGATACTTTGATATCATCCTTAACGGATAGTGATATAGTGATATCTAAGCCTTCTAAATATAGTTATTTACTAAGAAATAAGACTTGTTTAGGAACTAAAATTGATACGTTTATATACCATTATAATAAACCTAACAAAAGTTTAATGTTATTAGGTAAAAATCCAACTTGTCAGAACGATTCTACATATTTTACTACTCTTGATACGTTAACTAATTTTATTAGTTTGGCTGGAAGACCATTAAAACGAAATTTTGCTAAGTATAAAATTGATTTACCAGGTATTTATTCTTATAAAACCCTTTCAAAGGACGGTTGTTTTAGTACAGACACTTTGGTTTCAATATCAATAAATAAAAATCCAATTAAAGCTAGATTCTTATATCAGAATGATACCTTGTTGGCAATAAAACCTCTCACTGATTCAATTTCATGGTTTTTCAATAATAATTATTTAGGAATTTTAAATAATTATATATATAAACCTAGAGAAGGGAAATTTTATGTTATCACATCAAATGGCAATTGCACAACACCCTCTGATACCTTTTTAGTTAAAAATTCAAGTGTATGGTCTCAACTTACCTCGTCTTTTTTCTTCCTAACCCTCCAACCCAATCCTAATAATGGGGACTTTAGTTTGAGTTACAAGCTACCTGAGGATGGAAAGGTGACTGCGGATGTGGTAGATTTGAACGGGCGTGTGCTTTGTAAGGTGTTGGATTTGGCTAATCAGACAGAAGGGATTTATAATTCTAGTGTCATTTGTGCTAATTTAGCTCAAGGGGTATATACTTTAAGATTTGTAACCAATCAAAATGTCATTTATAAAAGGATGATGGTTGTTGGTCATTAATATTTATTTATAATTTAATTATAAAGGTAAATGGGGTTTTGTTTTTACAAAACCCCATTTTTTTTGTGATGACAAATCCAAGTAATCCGTGATTCAGCCTAAAAAAATCACCTCATAACTCCTCCATAACCTGTCTGCCGGTGCCTGTCAGCCTTTGGCTGGATTATCAATAACCACTCTCAACCCCATCATAACCAATTCCGCTTGCTCTCACCAATAACTTTCTATCAGCTCATCCGTTTTACCATCACAATAAAATTAAAACATTCATGAAACGATTATTAACCTCTTCCTTATGGGCGCTGATGCTCCTTTTTGGACTCCAAGCCAATGCGCAATTCTCGCATCCTTCTTCTCATAGCAGTTCCCATTCTTCCGGCGGAGGCTCTCACAGCAGCGGGTCCTCCTATCGCTCTAGCGGAAGCTCTTTTCATTCAAGTAGTTCCTATCATTCAGGTCCGTCCTATTATCATAGCTCTACGTATTATAGGAGTCCTACCTATTATTCTAATTCCTATAGTGATTTTGTGCCGATCAAATATTATCATCCTGGATTAAATGCCTATTATTTATTTCCTCCTTATGAACTCGCGCCCTTTGTCAACACCAATACGCGAATGGTAGTGGATACATCCGCTTATATCAATCCAAAAACAAGACGATATACCATTAAAATAAGTCCGTGGGTAAACGGAATCTGTACTACGCAGCTATTCAACCCCACCACAGGACAGCTCACCTACACCCAAACTGACCATCAGGGCAATGAATTAGAATATTCTGACATCCGTTATAGGGATGACAAAACCGTTTCTAAAATGATTATCCGGACGGAATCCTTATACAACCAAACACCTACGGTAACGGAAATCACCTTTGATTTGGACAATCAACCCATCAGCAAAGTCGTCTATCCGGATTTAGGAAAAAATATAGTCGTCAATCTATCCTCCACTTTTGAATGGGACAAAATCAATCACCAATGGATACAAGTGAGCCGAATGAATCCCCATTTAATTGACCCTGTGGATCATCAAATAAATAAATAATATTAGGTTAGTTTATTCAACCGAATAAAAGTCTTATAATAAATCCAGATATTCTTCAATTTAGCCAAATCAGGACTCATTTTTTTGGCAAGAATCGCCTCCTTTAAAGGTTGATGAATATTATTTTCTAAGGCATCAAACCGCATTTGGGCATGAGCAACCAATAAATGGATACAAAAAAGGAAATATTTCTTATCCTTTAATCGCCAATCGATAGCGTTCAAATAGTCTTTTAACTGACTAATTTCCGCATTATAAAAATTAATTAATTGATCTGGATTTTCACTTTGAGTTACAATTGTAAAGGAATCCGTCAATAAATCTTTTTCCGCATCTACCACATCATCCGTAAATTGAATTAAAAAGGCACATTGACTGAATAATTGTTTTTCATTTCCTTTTAATTTTTGAGGAATTAAAACATCCCAAAACATCAACATACTCAATGCCGATTTATTAAATGTGACCCCTTTGGCATACGCTAAACTGAGTTCCTTAGGTTTGATGCTTTCAAATTGCCAATAAATGACCGATTCAATTTGAGGTATTAAAGACGGATTGTTAATTAAAAGTTCGTTTATTTTAGGATAGAGTATTTGCGCAATAATCACCTGAATAGGAATTATTTCCATTTCAGGATAAATATTTTTAAATATTAAATCATTTATTTGAGCTTCCGTAAAGCCATAATCATCACATAAATCATCAATTATAGGCGTACAAAAGTGAATCAATATAAAATCAATCTTATCCCTTTTAGTAAAATGATAATGCGATAAGGAGATAAATAAATCGGTAAAAAAACTGAAAACCGCATAAAAATAAAGTCTTTTTTTATAAACCTTAAATTGATATAGTCTATCCGGATGCTTTAGTTTTAAGGCTTTATCGGTAAATTTTAGGATGTCCCGAGCTATCCAATAGTTTTGAATCAAAACCGAAAAAATAGCACACAGTCTTAAATAATGACCAATTAAACGGAACATAACTAAACAAAAGTAAAGTCAAAAACCCAATTGAATCCAACTTTTCTTAATTTTGAATATGATTCCTACCCAATCAAAAGCTTATTTTTTAGAAGCACAAGAGGTGCTGAATGCCTTTATAATGGATGACTCAAATTTTGAGCGCATCCAAAAAGTAATTGATTGCATGGTAGAATCCATTAAACATGGAGGTAAAATCATTTCCGCAGGTAACGGAGGCAGTATGAGTGATGCAATGCACTTTGCTGAAGAATTGACCGGGAGATTCCGCAATAACAGAAAAGGAATCCCTGCTATCGCCATTTCAGACCCTGCTTTTATCACTTGCGCCGCGAATGATTATGGATATGAGGAAGTTTTTAGCCGATTTATATCCTCTATGGGCAGTAAAAATGACGTCTTTTTGGCAATCAGCACTTCTGGGAACTCCGCCAATATCATCAAAGCCATTGAAACGGCCAAGCAAAACGGAATGAAGGTCATAGGATTAACCGGCAAAGACGGAGGCCAAATGAAGGACTTAGTGGATATCGAAATCCGAGCGCCATTCTCTCAATTTTCAGACCACGTACAGGAAATCCATATTAAAGTAATTCATTCCTTCGTTTTAGGAATTGAAACCGCTTTGGAATTGTAATTACTTAGATTGAATTATTATCAAATTTTAGGGATAGATCCATCCGCAAAACTGGATGAGATACACAAGGCTTTCCGGAAGAAGGCAATGACCACGCATCCGGATGTGAACAAAAGCCTAAATGCAGAAACGGAGTTCAATCAACTATATCAAGCATACAATGTTTTAAAGGATTCAGCCAAAAGATTACGCTATGATACTTCCTTAAAATCAACCAATCCTTCCAATATTTACTTTGAGGACGAAGTTGATTTTGACCAAATGTCCTCCCGTGAAAAAGACGAATATCGTAGAAAACAAAGAGCCAAAGACGAAGGAAACTTCTACCACAACTTTATAAAAGAGGAACATCTCAGAAAGAGAAGAGCCGAAAAAATCAATTTGGAGCAAATGGCTATAAAACATACTGGATTCAAGGTCATAGTCGTTTTATTCACCTTCATGTTGCTTATCCTCGGATTTTGTTGTTTGTTATGGGGATACAATCAACTCAATAGCGCAGAAATTAACGGAAAGGCAACAATATCCGCTTTGTTTTTAGGAATCGGATTGGTAATTTTGATATCTTCTATCAAACGCTTTTACCAATATTTGAAGATTTGGACAAACAATTCCTAAGTGTTGGAATTATTTACCTTTCATCTTGTTTAAGGAATAGTTAATCACATTAAACAAATTGATTTCCGTAGTAAGAAAAATCAGCTTTAATGCTGCACACAGATTGCACAATCCCAAATGGGATGATGCCAGAAACAAAGAAGTTTTTGGATTGTGCAATAATCCCAATTATCACGGACATAATTATACTTTGTTTGTTGAAGTAACTGGAGAAATTGACCCTGAAACTGGTTATCTAATCGACCTCAAAATCTTAAAAGACTTGGTGGAAGAAAATGTCACCAATCAATTAGATCACTCCAATTTAAATTTAGACATTCCTTATTTTAAGGACGTCAACCCAACTGCAGAAAACGTTGCCATCTACATTTGGAACAAGGTAAGGCAACACCTAGATTCAAAATTTGTTCTATCCGTTACCCTTTACGAAACGGAAAGAAACTACGTAATATATAATGGAAAATAACCATCACTCAAACAATTCCAATCATCATGACCATGATGATTTTGGAGACAACCACGTACTCACCTCCCTTTTAACGCCACTCAGAGCGGATGCCTTTAAAATTGATGATGAAACAAAAATTGAGCTCATCACCAAACATTTTAAGGAAATCATGCAAATCCTTGGATTAGATCTTTCTGACGATAGCTTGGCAGGAACTCCTAAAAGAGTTGCTAAAATGTATGTGAATGAAATCTTTTCAGGATTGAATCCTAAAAACAAGCCAGAGATCACTTTATTTGAAAACAAATACAAGTTTAATGAAATGGTCATGGTGCGTAACATCAGTTTTTATACAGTTTGTGAGCATCACTTCATGCCATTTTTTGGAAACGCTCACGTAGCTTATATGCCAAACGGAAAAGTAGCAGGACTATCAAAAATCAACCGTATTGTGGACTTTTATGCCAAAAGACCTCAAGTACAGGAAAGATTAACCGTTCAAATTGCGGACGAAATCCGTACTGCTTTTGGTAGCGAGGATGTAGCTGTAGTCATAGAGGCAAAGCACTTATGTGTAGCGGCTAGAGGTGTCCATGACATCCATAGTGACACTGTTACCAGCAAATACTTTGGCAAGTTCAATCATGAGGATTTAAGGAATCAGTTTCTTAAATTTTTGACTCACGGAGAGGATAAATAACCTATCAATTTGGTAAAAGTGTCCATTTTTTGGTTCCGTCGTGATTTACGGTTGCACGATAATGCTGCGCTTTATCATGCTTTAAAGGAATCATCCAATGTCCTTCCTATCTTTATCTTTGATAAGAACATTCTTGATAGTCTTCCCAAGGATGATGCTAGGGTTACCTTTATCCATCAAGAATTAACCAATATCCAAAAGGAGTTGAGGGCAATGGATAGTGATATCCTTTGCTTTTATGATGATCCTATTCAGGTTTTTAAGCAGTTAATCCAAGATTATTCCATAGAGAAGGTTTACACCAATCACGATTATGAGCCGTATGCCCAAACCCGTGATGGACAAATCAAGGATTTATTGGCCGAGTCCTCGATTGAATTTAAGACGTACAAAGACCAAGTAATTTTTGAAAAAGAGGAGGTCTTATCTGATACCGGAAAATGGTATTCCGTTTTTACGCCTTACTCCAAGAAATGGAAATCAAAGCTGACCGATGATCATCTTAAACCCTATCCAATGGAGCAATATTTTGACCACTTTTTAAAGCAAAAACAAGCGGATATTCCCTCCTTGGAATCGATGAACTTTACCTTGAGTTCCATTGCAATTCCAAGTAGAGAAGTGGACAAGGACATCATCAATCATTATTATGAAAAGAGGAATTTCCCTTCTGAGCTCAGCGGAACAACTCGATTAGGATTGCATTTAAGGTTTGGAACTATATCCATTAGAGCCTTAGCAAAAACGGCCAAGGAGTTAAATGAGACTTTCCTTAATGAATTAATATGGAGGGATTTTTACCATCAAATATTGTGGTTCAATCCTCAAGTGATTAAGACAGCTTTTAAGCCTCAATACGACAAAATTGAATGGGTCAATAATGAGGAGCATTTCCAAAAATGGTGTCAGGGAATGACAGGATATCCGATTGTAGATGCAGGGATGCGCCAATTAAACGCTACAGGATACATGCATAACCGCGTCAGGATGATAGTAGCAAGTTTCCTTTGTAAACACTTACTTATCGATTGGAGATGGGGAGAAGCTTATTTTGCTGAAAAACTCCTTGACTTTGACCTTGCCGCAAACAATGGAGGCTGGCAATGGGCTTCGGGTAGTGGATGCGATGCTGCACCCTATTTCAGGATTTTCAATCCCGCCCTCCAAACAGAAAAGTTTGACAAAGACTATAAATACATCCGTCAATATGTTCCAGAATTTGGGACGCCTTTATATCCTAAGCCGATTATCATCCACGAGGAGGCAAGAAAACGATGCTTAGAGGTTTACAAAGCAGGATTAAGTACTTCTGTTTAGGTTCTTGATTTGAATATCAGGTGCAAACCTTAGCTTTGAATCATGAAAAAGCTTTTCCTTTTTGATGCCTATGCCTTGATTTATAGGGCACATTTCGCTTTTATCCGTAGTCCAAGAATCAACTCCAAAGGAGAGAATACCTCCGCTGTTTTTGGATTCACCAATACCGTTTTAGAAATCATTGAAAAGGAAAATCCTACCCATTTAGCCATTGTTTTTGATCCTAAAGGGGATACCTTCCGGCATCAAGAATTTGAAACCTACAAAGCAAATAGGCAGGAAACTCCGGAGGACATTAAAATTGCCGTTCCTAGAATTGAACAATTGGCAAAAGGATTAGGCATCAGCATGGTTACGGTGGACAATTACGAAGCAGATGATGTCATTGGGACCATTGCTAAACAAGCGGTCAAAGACGGATATACCGTCTATATGATGACCCCTGATAAGGATTACGGTCAATTGGTAGAAGAAAACATCTATCAATACCGCCCAGGATATCAAGGTAAACCGGCTGAAATCTATGGCGTCCAAGAAATAAAAGATAAATGGGGCATTGATGACCCTTTAAAAGTTATCGATGTTCTTGGCCTAATGGGGGATTCCGTGGACAACATCCCAGGAATCCCAGGAATCGGAGAAAAAACCGCTGTCAAACTAATTAACGAATGGGGATCGGTTGAAAACCTAATCGCCAATGCAGCCAGTATAAAAGGAAAAATGGGCGACAACATCAGGGAATTTGCGCAGCAAGGACTCCTAAGTAAAAGACTCGCAACCATTGTTACCGATATTGAAATTGAATTCCACGAGGAATCCTATAC
>Ga0114962_10000466_pt1 | contig 35843 bp, 30 predicted proteins | sample C_130820_MF_Meta_FD_87017 | JGI IMG/M metagenome (GOLD analysis project Ga0114962, IMG submission 87017) | Freshwater microbial communities from Lake Croche, Canada to study carbon cycling - C_130820_MF_MetaG | ecosystem: Environmental > Aquatic > Freshwater > Lake | place: Lake Croche, Canada...
AAAATCGTAACCTTAGGTTACGAAAAGGTTACGGTTAGGTTACGCTTAACAAACTATATTTCAGACAATTAGGCCATCGTAACCCGTAACCTAGTAAAAAAAATTCTTTTCATAAAGTATTGATAATCAACAAAGGTTACATTGACGAATGGAACCCTTCGGTCGATTCGACCCCTTCGACCCCTTCGACCCCTTCGACAAGCTCAGGGACCGAAGGGACCTAAGGCTGACAATTACAAACTAAAATCAATAAAAGTGCCATTGTGTCATAATAAAAATAATCGAAAATAACAAAATAAGTCATTTTGTCATTAAAATCGATTTAGTATTTACTTTGAAATAAACCTTCTTGAAAATTTTAAAAAATTAAAAAAATGTTTGTAAAACCAGAATTTCACTCAAAACACCACCACTTTGGTCCTAAAGCTTATGCCTCTATGATTGACGCCCTTTGGAATGACCAATTACACACACACTCTCCATTAGATGGTCATTTTGTACCAGGAGCAGATGTTCACGAAAGCGATTCCGCTTACCATTTAAGAGTATCCTTACCCGGCTTTGATAAAGAAAACATCAAAGTGGAATTGAAGGAAGATCACTTAATTGTTACCGCAGAAAGAAAAGACGAAACTCCGGAAAACGTTAAAACGCACTTAAGAGAATTGAAAATCGGAAAATTTGTAAGGTCTTTTAGAGTACCTAAATCAATTGACAAAACCAAAATTGTAGCAGAATACAAAAATGGAATCCTGAATTTGGAAGTCCCAAAAACAGAAACCTCCACAATTGTTCAAACTATTGAAGTGAAGTAAGTTTAGTAAAATAGTAAGTTAGTTTGTGTGCCGTATTTGATTTTTATATCAAATACGGCTTTTTTGTTAATTAAAATCCTGAAGTTATTAAAATTCAACCATTTAAGGTAATTATTCTAAGTAACTAAATTGTTGCCTAAATTTGAACGTTTTCTAATTCATGAACGACCTAATTCCAGGTATAACCATTACATTAATCTTATCGGCATTCTTTTCAGGAATCGAAATCGCCTATCTGGCAGCCAATAGATTAAGGATTGAATTAATGAGTCAAAAAGGGGACATTGCAGCCAAAATCACTTTGTATTTTGTGCAAAACCCTTCCCGTTTTATGACTACCACCTTGGTAGGTAATAACATCGCTCTTATCATGTACGGTGTGTTGTCCGCAAGAATTATAGAATATAATTTTATTAAATTCGGCTGGATATCCCCTGAAAATCATTTTTTAATATTTGTTGCTCAGACGGTTATATCCTCCATTTTTGTTTTGATTATAGCGGAGTTTATTCCTAAATCGATTTTTAGGTCTAATCCAAATACATTATTATATTTTCTGGCCATTCCGTTTATATTCTTTTATTACCTGTTTTATCCGGTCGTAAAACTATTGGATTATTTGAGTAGGTCATTGTTGAACGCGTTTTTTAATCTTAAGCTATCCACTCAATCCATTGTTTATACCCGTTTTGACTTAATGCATTATGTGGAACAATCCAATCCTGTCGACATTGACGACCCTGAACAAGCGGAGGTAGATGCCACCATCTTTAAAAACGCGATTGAATTCCATACTGTTCAAGTACGGGAATGTATGACGCCTAGAACTGAATTAACGGGAATTGATGTCCTAGAGGATGTGGCAGAATTAAAGAAAATGTTCATAGAAAGTGGACACTCTAAAATATTGATTTACAAGGATTCAATAGACAACATAATAGGATATGTACATCAAGTAGATTTATTTAAGAATCCGGTTTCCATAGATAAAATCGTGATGCCGATTATTATAGCTCCCGAAAGTATGGCGGCTCAAGATCTACTATCTCAATTCTTGGATAAACATAAATCTATGGCGGTCGTGGTAGATGAATTTGGCGGAACGGCAGGAATCGTTACGGTAGAAGATATTTTAGAAGAAATCATTGGAGATATTGAAGACGAGCACGATACCGACAACCTGTTGGAAAACAAAATCTCCGACACTGAGTTTGAGTTCAATGCGCGTTTAGAAATTGATTACCTCAACGAAGAATATGGACTCAAAATCCCAGAAGGCGATTACGATACTTTAGGCGGTTTTATATTGGATGTCCATCAAGATATTCCTAAAATCGGCGAGGTGATTGAATCCAATCCGTATAGCTTTACCATCCTAACTATGGATAAAACCAAAATTCAGGATGTTAGGCTTATAATCCATCCAAAGGAAAATTAATAACTAGTAAAAAATTGAAAGGCACATTATACTTGATTCCTGCTTATTTGGCACCAGAATCATCATTAGACTTAAGTATCCCTAATTACAATTTAGAGGTTGTATCTAAACTAAAGCATTTCATTGTGGAGAATGAAAAATCTGCAAGAGCTTTTTTAAAAGCCTCAGGTGTTTTAGCTCCGTACAATCAAAAGTTTTATCTATTAGATAAAAGGACTAAAAAAGAAGAATATGAGGACTTTTTGGTTCAAATTGGAGATAATGACTTTGGTATAATGTCAGAGGCAGGATGTCCAGGTATTGCAGATCCAGGAGGTCCCTTGATTAGATTATGTCATTTTAAAGGAATCAATGTAGTTCCATTAGTAGGACCATCTTCCATTGTCATGGCATTAATGAGTTCTGGATTCAATGGACAGGTGTTTTCCTTTTCAGGATATTTACCTGTAGCCGTTCCTGACAGAATTAGAAAAATAAAAGAGTTGGAAAATGTTTCCTTTAAGTTCGGAAACTCTCAAATATTTATGGAAACCCCTTTCCGTACGGAAATTATGTTAAGGGAGCTATGTAAATATCTTCAATCTACTACTTGGTTACACGTATCTGCTGGTATTCATACAGATAGACAATTAATAAAATCGGCTAGAGTTGGCGTTTGGAAGCAATTTGATGTCAATTTAGTTAAAGGGCTTCCGGCAGTTTTTATCATATACGCAGGAAAGAAATAATATTTCTGAACAATTAATCATACTATCATCTATAATCTGTATTATTGCAATGTTTATTAATCAATTCATTGTTGTGAGGATATGAACACCGCAGTAACCCAAAATATTAAAATTAGTGTGAGTACCTTTTATCAAGAGTCCTCCTCGAATCCTGATGTGGCCTATTTTGTATTCGCCTACAAGATTATGATTGAAAACCAAAGTAGTTTTACAGTCAAATTATTAAGAAGGCATTGGTTTATAACGGACTCCAATCTCATAAAAAGAGAAGTCGAAGGGGAAGGAGTAGTCGGTCAAACCCCTACCCTAGAACCTGGACAAGATTATGAATATATATCCGCTTGTAATCTACAAACCGATACAGGCAAAATGTACGGATTTTATATTTTTGAGCGCCTCGTGGATGGTTTAGAATTTGAGGTTCAAATTCCAGAATTTACCATGATGGTTCCTGTAAGAATGAACTAATCTACTTAATCTGAACTGGAAAGTTCACAAAAATATCCGCTTCACCTGCTTTAGGATCATCATTTTTTACCAATCCATTGGAAAAATGTCTGAGGTTAACATTAAAAGTCCCAGTTCCTGATTGGTTTCCTACAGAATCTTTGAATTGAAGCCCAATAGGCAATCCATTTTTGTCCTTGTCTGTTAATGAGAAGTTCATAAAGGAGCCATTTCCATTATTAGGCATATAAGTAAAGTGGAATCTATGATAAGCACCTTCCTTTAAAATGGCATTGCTTACGGTATCCACAGGACTTTTGGTCTCATCAAGTACAATGATATGGCATAGATCATAAACCGAGCTTTTTGGGATTTTTAAAGTGTCGATTTTAACATTTTTTCCTGTCCCATCTTGGTCAGAAAAAGTACAACTAGGATATGGCCCTAAACCAAATGGAGCCCTAAAAGTAACAATCACCTTAGTGATATATTCTTGGGAACCAGCCCCAGGATCAATTGGAGTGGTCGGATTGCTAGAATCTTTCTTACAAGAAAGTGCTCCTAAAATCATTAAAGGAGTTAAGATTAAAAGAGTGATTTGTTTAATGGTTATTTTCATTTTATTATTTGGTTAATATCTGTAACGGAATCTTGATTTTTAAAGAATAGTTAGCGCCTATTTCATTGGCATAGTATCGGAATCGATTTAAGTAGTCTCTGTATTTTAAATTGAAGATATTTTCACCTCCAATAAATACCAAAATCTTCTGTTTTTGAGCTGGTATTTGGAAGGATAAGCCCAAGTTGGTTAAGAAATATCCTTTTGGAGGAGGTGTATAATCCAAATTGGATGGAACTTGTCCTTGTTTGGCAATAACATCTTCATTGATTTTAATAGAAGGTGAAAGCTTTTTAAGGATTCTATTTTTGGACGTCACCATCCAATTTATTCCGATTTGACCTCTTGCGGGAGGTGTAAAAATGATTGTTTTGGATGTGTTTAAATCAACTATGTCGACATAAGCAAGCTTGTAGGTAAAATCGATGCCCTTGGCAATCTCTTTTGTTCCACTTACATCTGCTCCATAGATATTGGCATTGGTTTGTTTATAAAAAAACACATTAAAAACGCCTCTTACTGTAACTTCAGGGACTAAACTTGGACTCAGGTAAATAAAATCTTTTAGGTACTGATAGTAAATCGAGCCATTTAAACTCCATTTCACATGACTTATTTCAATAGACGAAACATATTTTAAACCTATTTCCGACTTTAAACTTTTATCCCCTTTTTCTATGGAAGCTTGTCCCTGATGTAATCCATCGCTATAAAGTTCATTAATGGATGGAGGTCTAAATCCTGTTCCTAGATTATTCCGCCATTTAAAGTTTCCATTAGTTGACTTAAAAATAGAGCCTATACTAGCGGATGGTTTAGCAAAATTCAAGTGATCATTTACTAAAACTGAATTATCGTATCTATAAACTTCAATATTTTTAAAGTCCATCCTTAATCCTGCTTCAAAGTCCCAATGATTGCCTAAAAAGGAAATAGTACTGAATCCACCGATGGATTGACCAATAAAATTAGGGATCAAAAACCTTCCTTCCCAGGTATTGAATTGCTTTTGATATTGAATCCCTGAGGTCAAATTGAATTTATGATGCGGGTATTGTTCGTAAATCAATTCATGAGATTGAGTCGTGATTTTAAGATTAAGTTGAGGATTAGAGCCATCATTCGGTTGAGGAGTTCTCAAAACATCATATTCAAATCTGTTATTAAATTGACGACCAAATACATAATAAAGAAGTCCTCTATCCTTAATTTGATAGCTAACTTTTGCAGTAAATAGCTCATGATTTATTTTTTGATAGGGTCGGTCAATGTTATATTTAGTATCATTTGTCAACAATGGTTTTGAACTATTTAAGGCTGTTTGAAGATCGGCTAAATTACCAATATGACTTCCTGCAAAAATTCCGATTTTTGTATTGAAGTCACTGTAAAGGATGTCTGTAGTCCATTTTTTGAACTTATATTGTCCACTTAAACTATAGTTTTGCTCCTGATTTGCTGTATTTTGCAAGGTATAGTCTGGAGTTTGAACATTTCCGTTTTGCTTTAAAGTCCCTTGTGCTCTAAAGCTTAAAAAGTGATTCTTTATATTTTGCGATCCTTCAATTAGGGACGAACCGGATAAACCTTTATAATTTGAAAATCCTGCAATAACCGTTTCAGACCTTATATTACCTGGAATTGGATATTTTCTCGGCTCAATTAATATGACTCCGGCAATTGCATCTGCTCCATATCTGACAGATTCAGCACCTTTGATGACCGTTATTTTACCTGAAACAAAAGGATCAATTTCCGGGGCATGTTCAGATCCCCATTGTTGACCTTCTTGTCTGATTCCATTATTAATGATTAAAACTCTTTGGGAGTGCAAACCGTCTACAATCGGCTTAGTTATAGTTGATCCGGTCTTAAGACTTGATATTCCAGGTATTTTGGTTAAGGTTTGTCCTAAATCTGTTCCTGAAGCTTTAAATAACTCAATATCTGTTAAGATAATCTTGTTTTGACTTAATTCTTTTTGATGCTCTGCACTAACCACTACCTCTCCTTTTACATAATGACTATGTGGTAGATAAAAATCTTGGACAATGTTGTGATGAATATGTACTGTTTGGGTTATTTCAGCACAATCAAAGTGTTTTACTTCAAATTGATACTTAGCTGAACAAAGATGACCAAAGGAGTAAAATCCATTAGAATCGGAGGTAATACTTTTGTTTAACTCTTTAATTTGAATTTCCGCAAATGGAAGCGGTTTATGACTATCTGCATCTATTATATGTCCAGAAATGGACAATTGGCAAGTATCCTGGCTGTATGCTAACTTGGTAGCAAATACAAAGCTTAGAAAAATCCAGAAGGTTTTAATATGAAATCCTTTTTGCAACAATGTTTCAAAATTAGGATTCAACCTCCCATTTGCAACAATGTTTCAATAATAAATATTATTCTTTAGGGAAGGTGCCTGTATAGTTTAAGGGACTAAGTTGTGTTAATTTTAGTTTAACTTCTTGATCTACATTTAAGGAGTTGATAAAATCTTCAAAATCTTGTTTAGTTAAATTGGTTTTACCTCTGCTAAAATGCTTCAATGCCTCGTAAGGATTTGGATAGTTAATTGACCGCAATAGCGATTGAATGCCTTCAGCAATTACCGCATAGTTGATCAAAAGATCATTTTCAATGACTGCTTTATTGACAACCAACTTATTTACTCCTTTTTGAATACTTTTTAAACTAATTAAAAGATGAGCAAAAGGAACACCAATATTCCTTAAAACTGTGCTATCAGTTAAATCTCTTTGCAATCTACTGATAGGTAACTTTAAACTAAGATGATCCAATATAGCATTAGCGATTCCTAAATTACCTTCTGCATTTTCAAAATCAATTGGATTGACTTTATGTGGCATTGCTGACGAGCCAACCTCCGTTTCGACAGTTTTTTGTTTAAAATACTCCATTGAAATGTATTGCCAAACATCTCTACAAAAGTCAATTAGAATGGTATCTATTCTAATGAAAATCTGAAACAATTCTGCCAAATCATCATAATGGTCTATTTGAGTCGTGAACTGATTTCTCTTCAAACCTAAGTCTTCTGCACAGAATCGGTTAGCAAACCTAATCCAATCAATGTCAGGATATACAAATTGATGCGCATTAAAATTACCTGTGGCACCGCCAAATTTTGCTGGATAATTGAAGTCGTATAACTTATTTGCTTGTTTGGTAAGTCTTTCAATAAAAACTAGAATCTCTTTTCCAAGGTTTGTAGGGGATGCTGGTTGACCATGTGTTTTAGCCAACATTGGAATGTCAATTGTTTCATCACTTAGTTTTTGGAATTGAGAAATTAAGTTTTCAATTTCAGTCAGTAAAACATTTTCAATCCCTTCTTTCAAACTCAATGGAATAGCAGTATTATTAATATCTTGACTTGTTAACCCGAAATGGATAAATTCCTTATTGAGGTTAAGACCAAGTTCTTCAAACTTTTCCTTTAAAAAGTATTCAATTGCTTTGACATCATGATTTGTAGTTTTTTCTATCTCCTTGATGCGCTTTGCATCTGCAATTTTAAATTTAGAAATAATGGAATTAAGAACACCGATGGTATCTTTTTCAATTTGAATATCTAAGGTTTTTGATAAAGCTATAAAATACCTAACCTCTACAATAACTCTGTACTTGATCAATGCAAATTCAGAAAAATATTCATCCAATACTTGGGTTGATTTTCTATATCTTCCGTCCACTGGACTTATTGCAGTCAATTGATTTAATTCCATTTTGCAAAGTTCACTATTTTGAACTAATATTCACCTGAGTAAAATCAAACCATCCTAAAGCATTGATTTGTAATCCCTTTACTTTATTAGAGGCCAGCACAAAGGATTGGTCATAATAAATTGGTATAATTGGGGTATAACAACTTATTATTTCCTCAATATCATTATACAAATCTTGGCACTTTGTTTGATTATTTGTTTGACTAAGATTTTTAATGAAAGTATCTGATAAGGGACAATTCATTCTAAAGTAATTTGGTCCATTAGGGGGAATATGTTTAGAATCAAATACAGAATAGTAGTTTTCTGCATTAGGATAATCTGCAATCCAAGACCCACGGAACATCAATACTTTTCCTTTAGATTTCATTTCTTGTAAGATTGCAGGGGTTACTATATCAGGAATAATCTCTAATCCGTATCTCTCGGCATCTTTTTGAACACTTAAACCCATGTCTAAATAATTGGCTGTAATATTGAATTTTATTGCTGGGATTGTATGATATTTTTTTCTTAAAAATCTAAGCGCCAATTCTAAAGTATCCTTTGTATACCCTTGACTTATTTTCTGATTACCCAATATAGGAGGTACAAATCCATTGCTGGCAATTATAGCTTGACCGTTTTTTAAAATTTTGATTATTTTGGACCTATCTATTAGACTTTTTAAAATTGTTCTAAGTATGTACATATCATAAGAATTCCATCCAGATAAATTAGAATCTACATTAAACCCGATGTACTCAGTATTTAAGAAAGGTTTATTAATCAAATTGAAATCCTTCTTCAAAATTGGATTCATTGATCCTTGTTTGCTGAGAACAGCATCTTTAAAGCTATTGTCCAATCCTGAAATGACGTCCAATTTGTGATTAAGCAGCATCAGATACTCATTTTGCTTATTGTCAATAAAGCTGAATTGAACTCCCTTGACTAAATTGGCTTTGGTAGGATCAACCCTTTCTAAAAGCAAGGCTTCCTTTGGATGATAATATTTCAATTTAAAGGGTCCTGTTCCGATTGGGTGAAATTTGGCAGACTCGCCATAAATACTATATATTTCCTTACTTACTATCCCACAATATGGATTGGCAAGCAATTGAGGCAAAAATGCACATGGTTTTTTTAACCTTATTTGAAATGTAGAGTCATTCAAAATTGCAAAGGCGCTATCTGGGTCACCAATTTTGTCACTGAAAATCCAAACTCCAGGGGATGCCGTTTTAGGGTCAACCAATCTTTTAAAACTAAAACAAACATCCGATGTGCTGACATAACACCTTTTAAAGTTGAAAGCTGAATCAGAATGAAAATATTTACTTTTATCAATTATGAAAGTATATGTTTTATTCTCATTTGAAATAATATATGATTTTGCTATGCAAGGAACTACTTTTAAATTTGAATCGAATGCGAGAAGTCCTTCAAAAATTTGATGTACGACCTGAATATTTGTCAACGATTTGGCAAATACAGGATCTAAAGAGGATAGGTTTCCATTTAAATTATACCTCAAGATTACTGTTTGATTATTTGCCTCAGTTTTTTTTTGGCAAGACGACAAGGCTATCAAATAAGCAAAAATAAGAAAATAGTAACAGATAAACCTTGGAGTCAAAAATGGGGTTCTAATCATTATTATAAAATTAAAAGCAAATTAGATTAAAAATTATGAATTTTACTTACTACGGTCATTCCACTTTTATGACAGAAATGGGCGGGACAAAACTTCTATTTGACCCTTTTATAACTGCAAATCCATCAGCAAAAAACATTGATTTATCCACCATTATTCCAGATTTTATATTGGTAAGTCATGCACACGGAGATCACATTTTAGATGTTATGGCTATTGCAAATCAATCTGGAGCAACAATTGTATCTACCCCAGAAGTCATAAGTTGGTTTGTTAAGCAAGGTGCCTCTAAAACCATCCAAATGAATTTTGGAGGAACAGTTCAATTAGGTGACAATAAAGTAAAGATGGTATCAGCAGTTCATACCAGTTCATTCCCAGATGGAACTCCAGGTGGAGTTCCTGCCGGTTTTGTTGTAGAAGGGGGAGGAAAATGTTTTTTTATGCAGGTGACACTTGCCTAAGTTATGACCATCAATTAATTGCTTTATTCCATACAGTTGACTTAGCTATTTTACCAATTGGTGACCATTTTACCATGGGATATAAGGAAGCTGCAAAATGTTCACAATTTGTGAATAGTAAAAATGTGTTAGGGGTTCATTACAATACTTTTCCTCCAATTACCATTGATAGTCAAGCTGCTATAGATTATTTTAAGGCACAAGGGTTGCACTTGATTTTAATGGACATTGGGCAAAGTCAATCCTTTTAAGTCTTAACTTTGCATAAACTAATATTTTAAAAATCTATTAGTTAATTAAACGTAAAGGAATGAGCAAAATAATTGCAGTCGCCAATCAAAAAGGAGGGGTAGGCAAAACAACAACCTCAATTAATCTTGCAGCTTCTTTTGCTGCCTTAGAATATAAAACGTTGTTGATTGATGCTGATCCTCAGGCAAATGCTACTTCAGGGATAGGTTTAGACCCTTCAGAAATAAGAAATAGCATCTATGAAACTATCATTAGTGATGTTCAACCGAAAGATGTGATATTGAAAACTTCGGTCGAATATTTAGATATTATCCCGTCTCATATTGATTTGGTTGGAGCGGAAATTGAAATGATTTCCATGGAAAATCGTGAGTATCAGATGAGGGAAAGTTTGAGTAAAATTAAAGAATTTTATGACTTCATCATTATTGATTGCTCTCCTTCCTTAGGTATAATAACTGTCAATGCCTTAACAGCTGCAGATAGTGTACTAATTCCTGTTCAATGCGAATACTTTGCGTTAGAAGGATTAGGCAAACTCCTTAATACAATCAAAATCGTGCAAGGAAATCTTAACACTCAATTAGAAATAGAAGGGATATTGCTTACAATGTTTGATTCTAGACTTAAACTGAGTAATCAAATTGTTGAAGAGGTTAAAACGCATTTTCAAAAACTGGTATTTGATACCATTATCCAAAGAAACATACGAGTAAGTGAGGCTCCAAGCTTTGGAGTACCTGTTTTACACCATGATGCTACTTCTAAAGGAGCAATAAATCATATCAATTTAGCAAAGGAGATCCTAATCAAAAATGGATTGCCTACAGTTAAAAATATTTCATCCATTTTGAATAACACGGAATCCGAAAACTAAGTCAAATGAGTACTCCAAAACAAAAAAGTGGATTAGGGAAAGGATTATCAGCACTTATATCAAATGCCTCCACTGAAGTGAGGTCTAACATTGTTCAAAGTGTTCAAAATTTTTCTGAAATTGACATAGATAAAATCGAGGTAAATCCTTTTCAGCCAAGAGCCGATTTTAATGACAATTCAATGGATGAATTAACCCAATCTATTAAACTGCATGGATTAATTCAACCCATCACAGTCAGAATGACCCAAATAGGTACATTTGAAATTATTTCTGGTGAAAGAAGATACAGAGCATCTCGATTAGCAGGACTTTCAAAAATCCCAGCCTATATAAGGGTAGCAAACGATCAATCTATGTTAGAAATGGCATTGATTGAAAACACTCATAGGGAAGATCTTAACCCAATTGAGGTTGCTTTAAGCTACCAAAGACTTATTGAAGAAATTAATATTTCCCAAGAGGTAGTTGCAGAAAGAGTAGGGAAAAATAGAAGCACAGTTTCAAATTTTTTACGCCTTTTAAGACTTCCAGCACAAATCCAATTGAGCATCAAAAATGGTGAAGTATCTATGGGACAGGCAAGGCCCCTAATTGGTATTGAAAATGAAGAGGAGCAATTAGATATATTTTACAGAATAGTTAATGAATCACTCTCTGTTAGACAGGTTGAGGAATTAATTAAAAATTTTAAGCAGAATCCCAAATCGAAATCTAAAAAGATTAAAGTCAAAGTAGATTCTTCTCACTTAGCTCCTTTTGTAGAACAATTTGAGAAAAAATTAGATTCTAAGGTTAAAGTAGTGGTTAGTGCTTCTGGAAAAGGAGAAATTACAATTCAATTTAAAGATAATGAAGATTTGTTGAGGATTTCTCAATTAATCGACAACTAATCAAATTTACTTTAGTTGATTTTTAGAACCTTCATACTCTTCTTTTTCTTAGCTTTAATGTCCGTTAAATTAAAAGCTCAACTATATCAGAGTATGATTTACCCTTATGAACTGAAAAATATTAATCTAGATTCAACTAAGACAAACAATAAATCAAATTCACCTACTAAAAAAGATAAATGGACACCTGGAAGGACAGCTTTAGCATCCTTAATAGTACCAGGTTCTGGTCAAATCATCAATCATCAATGGATTAAAACGCCTATTATTTATGCAGCCTTAATCGGTGCAGGATACCTAATTGTGATAAATAATAGACAATACATCAGGTATAGAAATGCGTACAGACTTAGAATAAGTGGAGATTCTACTAAACTTGATGAGTTTAACCCTAAAAATCCTAATGTTCAACAGGTGAACTACATTTATAATGCAGATCAGATTCTAACTCAAAGAGAGGATTATAAAAGCAATAGAGATCAAAGTATTCTATTAGGTATAGTACTTTATGGAGCAAATGTTATTGATGCTTATGTATTCAGTCATTTAAAGCGGTTTTCTATTTCTGATGACTTATCTATAAGATTTAATCCTCCTAAGCTCAATTATAATCAAGTACTTAACAATATTAATTTTACAACTGGAATTGTTTTAGACATTAATTAATATGAAAGTAACCTTATTTGGATATGGTAAAATGGGCAAACTCATTGAAGAATGCCTAATTAAAAAAGGACATGAAGTGGCTCAAAAATTTGATGCACAAACGATTCCTACAAAAGATAATTTAACTCGAACTGATGTTATTATTGATTTTTCAATTCCAAGTGCTGTAGAATCAAACCTTTATGTAGCCTTGGAATTAAATATTCCATTGGTTATAGGAACAACTGGTTGGTACCAAAACATTGGAAGATATACGGAGTTGACAATTAGCAAGAATGGTTCTGTTATTTATGGAAGTAATTTTAGCATTGCAGTCAACTTGTTTTATCTAATTAACACTTATGCCGCCAAAGTTTTTAACAAGTTCCCTGATTTTGAAGCTTCTGTACATGAAGTACATCATATCCATAAAAAAGATGCCCCAAGTGGTACAGGAATCGCTATTGCTAATCAAATAATATTAGAACACTCTAAGTATACTGATTATAAACATATTGATATTCATGATGCCGATATTTTAAAAGACAATTTAAGTATAACTTCTGATAGAACTGGAGAAGTAATTGGCTTCCATGAAGTTAGTTATAAAAGCCAGAACGATATTATTAAATTATCCCATGATGCTAATTCCAGAATAGGATTTGCAGAAGGTGCAGTTTTGGCGGCTGAAATGGTCACTCAAATTAAAGGATTTGTAAATTATCAAGATGTTTTTACGTCACACTTTTTTCAAAACATATAAAGAACTTATAATAAACTCAAAATGAATACCATTTATATAATCATCCTATTGGTCATCATTAGGAACATAGGTCTTGCTCTTTTATTTAAAAAAACGGGAAGGAATCCTGTTTTAGCATTAATACCGATCGTATATTCCATAGAATGGTTGAAAATGAATGAAAAGCCTAAATGGTATATCATTCTTTGCTTAATCCCAGGAATTAACTTAATAATGGGAGCAATTCAGCAGGTGTCAACAGCTCAACATTTCCGTAAGTATGGAATATTAGATGCGATTTTAGCAGCAATTTTCCCTTTCGCATACTTTTTCTACCTAGCATATGATACCAAGAGTACTTGGGTCACTCAAGAATTAATTGAAGTAGAGCATAAACGTTCAGCGATTAGAGAATGGATTGATGCCATAGGTTTTGCATTAGTTGCCGCAACAGTCATCCGATCTCTATTTATTGAAGCATACACTATTCCTACCCCATCTATGGAAGAGACATTATTGGTTAATGATTATTTATTTGTGAGTAAAATGAATTACGGCATAAGAATTCCAATGACACCTATTTCATTTTCTCTTGCACATAATACCATGCCTTTTATAGGAGGAAACTCATACTCTAAAATTCTTCAATTTCCATATATCAGAATCCCTGGATGGGAAAAAATCACCAATGGAGATATTGTAGTTTTTAACTATCCAGCAGATGAAAATCCTGAGCGTCCAGTTGACAAAAAAGAAAACTATATCAAGAGATGTATAGGAATTCCTGGTGATAAATTAGAGGTAGTTAAAGGTCAGGTTTATATAAATGGCAAAGTTTTTAAAGACCCAATCCATAGTCAACATACTTACAATATCTTAACTAGGGATATGTATTTAGATGATAAAAAATCAAATCACGATTTTGGAATCGTAAATATTACCACAATGGGGTCAGAAAATGATGATTTAATTTATCAAGGGGAATATGCACATGAAAAAGGTGTCTATTATTTTATGGGTAATCTAAGTAAAAGAGGTGTTGATGGATTGAAATCGTATCCAGATACCAAATCGATTACTGATGCTTATGCTCAAAAAGGGGTACCTCAACCAGGTATATTTCCTTCAGAAAAATTCAATTGGAATAGAGACAACTTTGGTCCTGTTATCTTACCTAAAAAAGGAGTGGCACTCAAAATTGATTCCACAAATTGGCCTATTTATGAAAGAGCAATTACTGTTTATGAAGGTAACGAGAATGTACAGTTTGTTAATAATCAACTAACAATAGACGGAAAACCTACTCCTGAGTACACCTTTAAAATGGATTATTACTTCATGATGGGGGATAATAGACACAATTCTGCTGATTCCAGATTCTGGGGTTTTGTTCCTGAAGACCATATTGTAGGAAAACCAGTATTTATATGGATGAGTTACGATAAGGAAACCAAAGGATTAAGATGGAACAGAATGTTCCGTTTTGTTTCTATGAAGGATTAATAAAATACTAAGTGATACTAAAATCCCATTTGGAGTCCTAAAAATCCCAAATTGGATTTCTTTTTTTACGTTTAATGTACTTGTTGATATTAAGTACAAAATAGGTTGTCATATAAATAAAAATAGGGGAACCTAGTGTCAAGAAACTAATATAAATAAAGAATAGTCTGATTTTTTGGGATTCAATCCCCAACACTTCACCTAAAGGTTTAAGAACTCCAAAGAGTCCATCTTCAATTAAGTTTTTAAAATCATTTACTTCTCTAGAAAACATTTTACTCCGTACTTGTTACAAAAATAACGTTTTTTAATTGATTTTATGCTAATTACTTAATATTTTTTGGCCTAAGATACAATCTAGGCATTTTTTTGGAACACAGTAATTTTTATATTGATGAATTAATGCCTGACTATCAGATGCATCTCTATTAAAACCAATGACTTTATTCATTTTTCTGGTGATAGAATTATTTTCCTTAGGAATCGATTCTAAAATTCTAAATGATTTTTCTTTTAAGGCTAAATCATTTTTAAAGACTCCATAAGCATATATAATGGGTACTACTACATTTATTATAATTAAATTTATGGACTCGTCGCCTAATATATTTGAATGATTTGAATTTGCCTTTTGTCCAAATCTAAAATGATTGCTCCAATAGTTAGAAGGCTGGATATTGAATATTCCTTTAATTTCCTCCAAAGAGTCGCAATAAATCATTTTGGAAAAAAGTTGAGGTTGCCTATTGACAATTGCAATTAATTGACTCAGCTTAAATTCAGGCTGCATATAGGGCCGCATCCCTCCTTTTTTCCAAGCTGTTGACTCAATAGGAACAATTTGATATTTATTTTTATAAAAGTTCCATTCATCTTTTAACTTTTTTTGATATTCATCGTCAATTTCAATGTCTAAAAATCCAGCTGTTCCAAAAATTAAAGACTCAATTGCAAATGGAAGGTGATTGTTTTTTGAAATCCAAGCAATATTAATCTTCCTTGCCAATGCCTGATTTGCTTTTGTATTTATATTAAATCCAAAATAAGTACAAAGCATTTCCCAAGTGGTTTGTTCCCAATCATTATTATTTACTTTTAAAATCTCATTAACTTTATCCAGTTTATAACCAAATCGCTCAATTAATGCCTTACTGACTATCTGTTCTTTATAAATCCTAGGAATTAAATGGGCTTTATCCTCACAGGGTAATTCCTTAAAATTTGATAAGTAAAACTTTATTTCTTCAATTTTATCCTGTTTTACATAGTTTTTTAACTCCAAAACTGGAATGCTGTTTACTACTTTGTCGTGCTCCCAAACAACGTGGATAATAACTTGATTGTAATTTTCATCCTTTTGATGTTGATGTAAATTCCAATCACTTGTTTTTATGTGGAATTCTATGGCTCCATACCACACAAGTCCATCTATCAATATTTGACCGTTAGAAAAATCAGGACCTGAATAACTATTTCTATATCCAAATTTTAAAATTTGAATTTCTTTTCCTTCAATGGTACTTAACTTTTTAAAATCGAAATTCTTAGTTTCCCAAATAAAGTATAGTATCTCTTCCGTCATGGATTAGGATAAAACTCCTTGATTAGACAGAATTTCCGCCATTTCTAGTTGAATCTTTTTAGCCTCCTGCCCAGCCACTTTTGCAAAATGTGTAGTGGAGTCCGCATAAATTATCCCCCTAGAGGAGTTAATTAATAAGCCGCATTCTTTATTCAAACCATTTTCTGAAACTTCGGTCAATGAACCTCCTTGGGCTCCAACTCCAGGAACTAATATAAAGGAGTTAGGTGCCATTGTTCTAATCTGTTTAATCTGCTCGGGATATGTTGCTCCTACCACGAACATTAGATTATTGACCTCATTATTCATCCAACTTAGGGACGTCTTTAGGACATGCTCATATAAAGGAATTCCGTCCGAATTTAATTTTTGAAAGTCTTCTGATCCCTTATTAGAGGTGTGAATCAATAAGATGCTAGCTTTATCAGAATAATTTAAGAATGGCTCGACTGAATCCTTGCCCATATATGGATTTACAGTAATGGCATCACAAGGGAAAGATTCAAAAAATGCCTTTGCATATTGAGCGGATGTATTGCCGATATCTCCCCTTTTGGCATCTGCAATTATAAAGACATCCTTGTCCTGTAAATATTCAATAGTTCTTAGTAAAGTTTGCATTCCTTTTAGACCATTGGCTTCATAAAATGCTGTATTTATTTTGTATGATACACAAAAAGGAAGAGTTGCGTCAATAATCTCCTTATTGAATTCATAAATTGGATCTGAATAATCCATTAAAAAACTAGGAATTTTTTCTAGGTCAGAATCTAACCCTATGCATAAATAGCTTTGTTTTTGTTTTATTGCCTTAGGTAAGTCTGAAAAGTGCATAAATCAACGGATTAAATCTTTTGAAAACACAATATTACTCTTATGAAGGGCTTTATCAAAACAAAAAACACTGAATCGTACTTTATTACTATAAATAGTATTTGATTGCAAAATCAATCCTAATTTGATTTGTCCAGTTATTTTTCTGGGTTTTGAAAACTCATTTAACCTCGGCAATCTGTAGGCAAATTGGATGGTATCAAATCCTGATAGTGGTGGTTTGACTCTTCTATATCTGGAACCGTCATATTCGTAATAATCCACGTATACATCATTGTAATAGATGCTTCCAACATAATAAGGTGGAAGGGTATCTCCATTATCAAATCCAAGATCACCGTCATTATCTTCAAAATTAAGGGAGAAGTTTACAGAATCTCCTCCTACTACTTTGGTTAAAGAAATATCAGCTAAACCAATCACAGGACTGTTTTGATTGGATGGACTTGAATTGTTTTTACTACAAGCACTTAATCCAAGAAAAATAATAGAAATTTGAACCAATATAAATGGATAGTTCCGTAGATTTATTAAACAATATTTATAAGGTGGATGAGAATTCATTTGATGAGGTCACATTGGACGTATTTAGATTCCAATCAAAATTTTGTGGAATTTACAAACAATACCTTGATTATATAAAAGTAAACCCAAATAAAGTCGATTCCATTTACAAAATTCCTTTTTTACCTATAGAACTATTTAAAAGTCATAAAATATTAACTAATTCATCTGAATATGAGTTAGGTTTTGAAAGTAGCGGAACCGGAGGAGATAAATCAAACCATTATATTAAAGACGTTTCTGTTTATAAAAACTCTATTTTAAAGACATTTGAGTCCTTTTTTGGCTTAACATCAGATTATATTTTTCTATTTCTATTGCCATCTTACATAGAGAACAAAAAAAGTAGTTTGGTCTTTATGTCAGATGTATTGCTCGAATCCTCTAATCACGGTTTAGGAGGCTATTTCTTGAATGATTTCCAAAAACTAAATGATAGAATTCTAGAAATACAATCAAGTGTTAATGAACATAAAAGAAGGATATTCCTATTTGGAGTCACATTTGCATTATTGGACTTTGCTGAAAAATTCCCTCAAAATTTGTCCAATCACATCATTTTAGAAACAGGCGGAATGAAAGGTCGTAAAAAAGAAATTACTAAATCAGAGCTTCATTCTTTTTTAAAATTTCAATTCCAAACCAAAAGTATATATGGGGAATATGCCATGACGGAACTATTAAGTCAGGCTTATTCAAAAAACGATGGTTTATATCAAACTCCTACTTACATGAAAGTGCTAATTAGGGAAGTTAATGACCCCTTTCAATTGCTACCAAATAATCAAAGAGGTGCAATAAATATCATAGATTTGATGAATATTAATAGCTGTAGTTTTATAGCAACATCCGATTATGGACAAAACTTTGATAAAAATACTTTTGAAGTATTAGGTAGAATTGACAATTCAGATATCAGAGGATGCAGTTTACTTTACCAATAAAATGAAAAAGAGTGCCAGACAAACCTAAACTCCCTGAGTTATTTGTACAAAGATTGAAAGATAAATTCCCAGTTCAGGCGGAAAGGGTTATTCAATCGATAAAAGAAGATCAACCAAAATATTCATTTAGAACCAATCCTTTAAAACAAAGTGATAAGCTTCCTAAAGGTCAGGACATTGAGTGGTGTGAATTTGGGGTTCGTCCACTAACTCGTCCATCTTATGTGGCAGACCCTTTTTATCATGCTGGACTGTATTATGCTCAAGAGGCATCAAGTATGTTGATAGGTCAATATATTGAACCAAATCAGTCAGAGCTAAGAGTACTGGATTTATGTGCAGCCCCTGGAGGGAAAAGTACCTTAATCCAAAGTTTGATAGGTAAAGATTGCGTATTAGTTTCAAATGAAATTTTAGGAAAGAGAAATTTTGTCCTTCAAGAAAATATAATCAAGTGGGGTGGGGTTAATAATATCATCACTCAAAATAAAGCATCTGATTTTGTTGGATTGCAAGGTTTTTTTGACATTATTATTTTAGATGCTCCTTGTAGTGGTGAAGGAATGTTCAGAAAGGATGATGAAGCAATTGTCCAATGGAATGACGGACTAGTTAATGCTTGTTCGGCTATTCAAAATGAATTGATGGAAAAGGCATTAGAATTGGTTGCAGATGGAGGTATAATTATATATTCGACTTGTACATTTGAAATCCAAGAAAACGAAGAGACTTTAAGATTTGCTATCAATCAAGGAGATTTTGAATTAGAAAAGTTAGAGATCAATCATTGGAAAGAATGGAATTTAGTACCTTCTGAGATTGATAATCAATTAGTGGGGTATTATGCACTACCAGGGATTTTTGATGGGGAGGGATTATTTGTCTCCGCCTTTAAGGTACATAAGACACATTCGAAAAAATATAAGGCTCCAAATAAAAACAGTTATACAATTATTAGCAAGGACTTTCCTGCAATTCTAAAGAAGGAAAATTTAAAACCAAGTGAGATGGTTTGTTATAAAGATAATCAATATTTTTTAATGAATCAATTAACCTTAGACACATTGGCTCATTTGAATAAACTAATCGTGAGAAAATCAGGAGTATCCATTGGAGAGGTACTTAAAAATAGTATTATTCCCGCTCAAGATTTGGCAAACTATTACAGAGCTAAACATTTAGTGAATTGTATAGAGGTAGATTTAGACACTGCGCTAAGATTTCTTCAAAAATCAGATAACCTAGTTTTTAATGAGGCTGATAATGGATGGAATTGTCTGATTTATGAAGGTTACGGCCTAGGTTGGATTAAAAACCTTGGCAATAGGACTAATAACCACTACCCTAGTGACTGGAAAATCAGAAAAACAATTGTTTAGTTAGTCGTTTTTTAAAACTGCTTTAGCCCCTTTTATCTTCAAATATCTTTGTTGATAATAATTAAATGAGTTTATCAGTGCTAGGTAGGTTTTCCGTACTTTCCTAGGTATTTTTATTCCTTTTTCTAATTCAGTTACTTGAAATCTAGTTATCTGATTGTTTTCAAAAATTTCAATAAAAAACACCTTTCCTTCATTGGAATATGAGTTTTTTGTTAACTCTTGTAAAGTAATAAAATCCTTGGTTTTGGCTTTTTTAAGTTGAATTAAATCATCAAATGGTAGATGGTCATAGGTTGATTTAAAACCAGCCCTTACCTCAGAATTGACCTTATTTTCTATAAAAAAAGAGTCATCTCTTAATTTAATTTGATATCTATAACAACTATCTATAGGACAAAAGTTAAAAGTGATAACCTTTTTCTTTTCCATTGTTTTGATAATAAAATTGCCTTTGGCAGAGCAACCTCCATTAAGGTAACCTGCCATTAAGAAAAGCAGAAGGAAACTTGTAGTATAAATTTGGAAAATCTTTAAATACCTTTTTAATAACATTTACTTGGAAATGACTTTTAATGATTAGACGTAAAAGTTGATAGTTTAGTATTGATTGAAAATATTGTTTTGTCCAAGGGTGCGCTACGCTATAGCAAATAGACATTTCTTTAATCAATTTTAATATCTTGTCAACTTTTAGGGGATTGTTCAAATCATAATTGTTGGTGTTAAAATAAGAAGACAATTCAATCATTTCATTACTCGGATTCATACCTAATTTAATCCAAGCATTACTTTGAATATCAGAGATAATAGCCAATCTTTCCTCTTTATTTTGACTACTCAATTGATTTTTATGAATCCTATATTTAATTAATGGTTGATTTACGCCAAGGATATTAAGATTATTTTCTAAACAATTGAACCAAAATTGATAATCACTTACTGACTTTTGACTGTCATGGTAATAAATATTCTTATCTCTGATCGATTGAACTGAAATCATAGATGAGGGTTGATAAATACAATTCCTTAGTAACATAGTTGGGTAAATGTTCTCTGAATTTGTAATTGCTTTTTTAATATCTAATCGATTACCAAATTCATCTATTCTATCTAATGAGGAATAGACAACATCTGACTTGGAATCCATTAAAGTTCTCAAAAGTATTTGCAGACGATTAGGTTGAGAGATGTCGTCTGCATCTTGATAGGCTATATAAAGTGAATTGGATTCCATTAAAGCCAAGTTCCTTGCAAAGTAATTTCCATTATTTTGCTCCAGTATAATTCCCTTAATCCTAGAGTCTTTAAAGGATTCAACTATTTCTTGTGTTTTATCTGTAGAACCATCATCTATTATCCATAATTCAAAATCCTTATAGGTTTGATTAATAATGGATTCAATTGCCTCTTTAATGTATTTCTGCCCATTATAGACCGGAAGCACTACACAGATTTTAGGCATTGTTTTCTTTGATAAATTGAATAATTGGCGTTAAATAAGTATCTATTATATGCTTATTTTCATATTCATTGACAAAATTATCTGGAGCAGAATATTTTTTTAAACGTTTATCATTGAGGATAAGGTTTAAAGCTTCGTCAATATTATCAACAATAAATGAATTACTAGAGGTCAGCAATTGAGTTAATCCTCCTTTAGGATAACCAATTACTGGCGTGCCAACCAATGTGCTTTCATGAACCATTCTAGGCCACCCTTCCACAAATTTGGATAAGGATAAGGAGCAATAACAAGAAGCCAATTCTGTTAAATACTGTTCAAATGGGCCTTGGAAGTATTTATATTTAAAATTAGCAGGTAGGTCTTGATTTTTAAGTTTAGAAAAGATAGGAATATATCCAGCTGAAATTAACTTATCTGCTAATTCGAATCTTCTATTGTCGTATTTAGTTGATAATTGCCCCATCCAAACCTTATTTGAAGTCCCTCTGCTATCGTTTATAAACTTAGAATAATATGAAGCATCAAAACTGTTTGGATAAATAAAAACATTTTTGAACTTACAATTTATTTCAAAATAGTTTTTAAAATACTCTGATACACAAATAATTCCTATTTTATTTGAATTGAACAGTCGAACACAATAAAATAAAAGTTGAAAGTAAACCTTTAGAAAGACACCTTTTTCATCGTTTTCATCAAAGTTATGAAGAACAACTAAAGTCTTGTTCTTATTAAAGAGGTTTTTTAAAATGGAGGATAATCCAATTCTACCCACCACTATATTCAAGTCTGCATCAGAATTTACATATCCCCATAACAAGAGTTTTATGTTTGACAAACCTTTAAAAAGGTGTTCATTTGACAACTCATTGAAGTCAACTACTTCTATTTGATTGAATTTCTTGACTAAATCAGCACAAAAATTTCTTTCAAAATGAGTCCCTCCTGTAACAACATTTCCGTGCCTTAGGTATTTAATGCGAATCACCTAGAATATCTTATCTAAGGATGTACATCTTACCGATGTTCTTGTCAAAGTATTTGTCACCAGCGGTTTCATACTTATCTACAGTTGACCCATCATGATGCTTAGTGATTACTCTGTACAAGTAAAGTCCATTACCTAATAAATCGCCAAATTCATCTCGACCATCCCATGCATAGGAAGTAATATTATCTCCAATTCTTAAAGATCCTAAATCCTCTTTCAATATTTCTTTAACCACTCTTCCTGTAATGGTCATGATTTGAATTTTCATATAATCAGGTACTTCACTCCCCGTTAAAGTGAATACAAATCTCGCTTTTGTACTAAAAGGGTTAGGATAGGTATAAATATTACTCACCATTTGTTTATTGATGACCCTAAACTTAATACTATAATCAAAATTACCTGCCTTATTTAAATTGACATCATAAGCCTGAACTTTGAGTTCATACTCACCATCTTGTAAGTTTTGAGGTTTATACTCTAATGCGGCTTTATTGTTTTTCCCTGAGGTGGCAGGATAAAATACTACCTCCTTAGAAGATTGCGGAATGGAATCAAAATTTGGACTATTTGGCGATCTTAATAATACTTTAATTAATGACCTACTGGACATTAATCTAGTTTTATTATCATCGCGTGAAGTTATGTAAATCAAAGGCTTAGCGGATACTATTTCACTATTGGATATATGCCTTCCATCAAAAGTAACATCCAATATTGGATTAGTTTTATCCTCATTCAATTTGAATGGCTTTCTAACAAAATTATTATCTAAGGTTTGTTCTGGTTGTCTAAAATTAGGATTCGCAGCCACCAATAATCTATAATCATCCCCAGGGAAACTCATTGTTGTGGTATCAATATTCAAGGTGACAAAACTATCTTTCTTAACAGGAGGAAGCATTAAGTTCTTGGTAAAGAACTTCCCTTTAGAATTAATGACATCATAGGTTATGGCAAGGCTATCCATTGGGTAAGGAGAAATATTAGCAAATCTGATTTTGAGTTGAAGCGTATCTCCTTTTTGCATAATCGGTTTATAGAATTTGAAATTCTTGTCCGCATAGAACGTACCTTCAGGAACTCCGTCATACAAGACCTCCCACATTCTCAATTGAGAAGGTGTTTTATTGATTGTATCATTTGTATGGGTTACAATTCTTAAATAAGGGAAAGTATCTGCACTGATGTTATTTAACGAAAGTACCAAATCTCCAGTACTGTCTAATTTTTTCTCAATACCATATTTGTTTAAACCATAAATAAGCATATAATCTTGATCAGTGGAAGGTGTTTCTTTGTGTTTATACACTTGATATGCCCATTTCCATTTTTTAGCGGGGCCGATTAAAGTACTTTGATAGGAGCCTGAGTCAAATGGTTTTTTCATTCTCCAATCCCTAATAAGCAATTCTGATTCATCAGCAGGTTTTTTAGAAGGACCTGCTATAGAAGGAGTTGGAATATATTTAAAATCCTCCTCTACATCACTCGCACTAGCACCTTTTTTACCAAGAAGTACCCATTCGGTATTTTTATCATACTTGGTATTAGAGGTGAGCGTGGTAATTGCAGTAGACCCAATACGCTTAAATGCATCTATTACAGCGCTTGACCATTTACTAAATTCCTGAATACTACCTCTAGTAATAACAGCAACATAATTTCCTTTTGGTACTTGATTAATAAACTTCACAAAGGAGTCCGCAGATTTAACAGGATTTTGTAATGAATCAATTGAGGATTCATTTCTAGATTGAATTGCTAAATTATATTGTCTGTAAGCTATGGTATAATTAAAAATAGATCCATTTTTGACTGAACCGTTTAAAGTAATTGTTTTATTAACATTGTCTGGTTTAAAATAACCGTTTAAACAAGTATAAAATCCTTTCCTACGTCCATTTCTTGTGGATACATCACCCAAAACTGGCTGCAATGTCTTTGCATCAAATTCCATTACTACAATCCTTCCTTCAGCCAATCCGCTTACCCCACAAACATTAGCAGTATACGAACCCAATCCACTACTTGATTGAATAATTCCCATGCCTTGTCTAAAAGTTAGGTGCGTACTTAGGGTAATATCCGAAGCTAAATTATCAAAATTGAATTGTCTTTTATTTGAATCTAAGGAGATGTTTTGTCCTTTTATGCCATCAAATTGTTGCCAATGCGCATTTGCCCATCCATTAGGTATTCCTTTAATAAAGGTAAAGGAACGAGTTTCCCAATTAGATACTTTTCCGTCAGGGGTAGTGGTCTTAGCCCTCCAATAAAATACTATAGTATCTTTTTTGGTATTTAATATAGGGAGAAATTTTCTGAATCGGGCTTCTTTAAATGGATTCCATTTAATTAACCCAGAACCAGGAAAAGCCTTAGATAGAAAGTATAAATTTTTATTGCTGAATTTATTACTAGTATCCATTTGGACTGTAATTACACTTGAGGTATCAAAAATATCTTTCGATTGAAATATTAAATTAGAATTTGTATCACCAATTATTCCAAATTGATTTGGCCATAATAAACGAACACCGTTTCCTTGTAAATAAAAATTGAATTTAGCAATATTATTGGTTTTAGAGCTTTCTTTTAATTTGAAGTCAGGGTCTATATTAATTTCTACACTATTTGAACCTTGAGGACTTTGTGACTGATCATTTTTCATATAAATTAAAAAATCTCTTTTATATGATATAGGAGGATACCTTTTACTAATAATATCAGTATTACCAGAAGGATAGGTTCTTGTTATTTTAAGATCAAAAGAATCGTTAGTTACTTTGCCTAAGTTTACGATTGGGAAAGTAAATCCAATGGAATCATTTTTGGAAATAAGATCAAATGGATAGGTAGATACACTGTCCTTATTAACGGCCAAATCTAGGTTATCTAAAAAAGGAAATTTAATCGACGGGTCTCCTTGAAATATCCATTCGTAATTCATTTGTCTATGGAGTGAATCAGTTAATCCATCCCTATCAACATCATTGATGGTAAATTGCCATGCTTTACCAATTGATTTTCCATAGGCCCTATGTGAAAGATTAGAATAAAATCTACTTGCCTGGTCATCTAATGTAGATACAAACGTCAAAGCACTATGAGATAACCATCCAATTGCTCCCTTTTGCTTAATCATTAAGAATTGTTCTCCTGTTGCACCATCTACCGCAGGATTACCAATTGAACAGCCATTCAAGCACATAAAGATGTACTTATTTTTATTATTTAATTCTGAAGGATGTCCTAAATCTACCCCCATTACTGTAGTTGATCCATGACCAAAATAGTTGTACATGGAAGCTCCATTATTAATCCAACTTTGTAATTGGTCTTTTACAGTTAAATTTACTAGGGCTGCAATTTTATTATAGTAAGCCTCAACATTTGCTCCTACTAGTGCGCCTTCTATGGTATCCTTATAGTTGTGCATATATCCAGAGATAGCTGCTTCTACATCTGGTGTTCCACCTGATACGTGAATGATATTCTTTTTCCATTCTACCATATTTTGAGATTCGAACTGACTAAGTTTATCTAAATATGCCCTAACAGAATCGTCACTTAATGCTACTAGTCTTCCAACGGCAATATCCGTGGTAAGATTTGCGGTAGGGCCATCGAAATCATTTTTTAATCCAGCTACATAAAGTAAATCCGAGCAAGGTTGCCCTATTGTAGGTACTAAGTCACGTCCATAAACAGAAGGAGATTTTTTAATGTCCGGATATTCATAACCTTTACCCAATAGCATTAGATATTCAGGTTTAACATCACCTTCATGATAAACATTGGCAATGAACCTTTGAATAGCAACCGGATGATGGTATCCATACATATACCCATCATATAAATCATCGGTAAAGGCTAATAAAACTTTAAAACCTTGACTTTTCTTATACGTCTGATATTCAACTGCTGATTTTTGAAGCTTATTATTTGAAATTAATAGGTAATCATACCCACCAACTACACTAAGTTTTTTGAAAGTTTTTGGTTTACCGATAGTCGTAATAGGATTGACATAACTACTATCTAACAAATAATAATCAAGTAAACTTGTATTGTTTTGAACTGTAAAATTTAATGAATCATTAATATAGGTAGGTTTAAAAACCATTTGATTAGTCAAATCAAAAAGATATATCCTAGGTTTTACACTTCCCTTATATACTAAATTTTTAATTTTAAATCTTATGGAATCCCCTGAAGTATTTTTATAGGAAAATGCCTCATTTCTTACTGCAGGGAAATTAAAAGCTCTTGGATAATAAATCCTTACATAAGAAATTCTTTGTCTATCTATACCCGATACACCATCTGACATTACGGTCAAAGTAATTTTAGTTTTTGTTGCTCCTATATAGCTCTGTGGAATTTTAAAACGGCCAATCATCGTTTTGTATCCATCATAACTAATATATCCGAGATTATAAGAGGTTCCATTGTCAGCAGTCACATCTACCTTCATTTTATGGTCAAGAACCGCAGCAGAAACATCTGACTCTCCAGCTAATTTGATTTCAACATATGGTGTCCCATGGGCTGTATCGTAATTCGGTGTATTAAAGGTTACATTATAACCTGTTGATCCTGCTACATAGGTTAATGCAGGTGATAAAAACCCTTCACCGTCACTGAATTCACTACTATAAAAATTATGTTCAGCATCCTGAGCCCTTCCTGCATAAAAGTCACTATTAAAATCTCGACTTACTTCTTGATAAAAAAAGGTTTCTGGGATTCTCTTTGGGTTTATTGGATTATTAAAAACTTGATATAAATTCTGATTACTGGTTTGTTCAAAGGTTAAATAATAGTAGGAGGTGTCATTATAAAGTGAGACGCGTTTATTAGGTTGATGAAATTTAAAAGCATAAAGGGAAGTGTCTAAGGTTCCGTCATTCATTTTACCATAAAATTGAATGTAATCATCACCATCAAATTGGCTAGTATCACCTTTATTACCGATTTGAATAGGTATTTGAGTTCCGTTTAAATAAATCCTAGCAGACGCCGGACTTTGGCTGTTTAATCCTACTGATTTTAAGAAGGTTGCATCTAATTTATAAAATCCATTAACAGATATTTTGATTTTATAATAATTCTGGTTTTCATTAAACCATTCATTACCATAAATCATTTTTGCGTTTACCACTCCACAAAATAGTAATAACATTGACAAACCGCCAATTTTGTTAATTATTGTTTTCAAAGTCATTAGTAATTAAAACCTTATAATCCTTAGTACACAAATTTAACGTAAAAGTGCTACTATTATTATACTGTTTTTAAAAATGTTGAAAGTAATTTTGCCCTTTTAGATGAATTAATGCAGAATCTACTACAAACAGCCCAAAAATTAGGATTAAACGAAGAGGAATTCGACAAAATAAAGGAAATACTAAAACGTGAGCCCAATTTTACTGAGTTGAGTATCTATTCTGTAATGTGGTCAGAACATTGTTCTTATAAAAATTCAATTGTTTGGCTTAAAAAACTTCCCAAAAAAGGAAAACACATCCTTGCTGAAGCTGGGGAAGAAAATGCTGGTTTAGTAGACATCGGGGATGGTTTAGCCTGTGCTTTCAAAATAGAATCTCATAACCACCCTTCCGCAATTGAACCCTATCAAGGATCTGCTACAGGTGTTGGAGGCATCCATAGGGATATTTTTACTATGGGAGCTAGACCTATCGCTGCTTTAAATGCATTAAGATTTGGGAATATTAATCATCCTAAAACCAAGTGGTTAGTAAAGGGAGTAAGTAAAGGAATTGGAGATTATGGCAATTCATTCGGTGTACCGACTATTGGAGGGGAAGTGTATTTTGACGAATCTTATCATACTAATCCATTAGTAAATGCAATGAGCATTGGGATTGTAGAAATAGGGAAAACCATATCAGCAACCTCCTACGGAGCAGGAAATCCTGTTTTTATTGTCGGTTCAGCGACAGGAAAAGATGGTATTCATGGAGCTACTTTTGCTTCAGGAGATATTGATGAAAATTCCGCATCTAACCTTCCTTCGGTTCAAGTTGGAGATCCTTTTCAAGAAAAACTTTTGTTAGAAGCTACTTTAGAGGCTATTAAAACAGGAGCCATAATAGGGATGCAAGATATGGGTGCTGCAGGAATAACCTGTTCTACCTCTGAAATGTCGGCAAAAGGTAAACATGGAATGGACATTTGGTTAGATAAGGTGCCTACCCGTCAAGCTGATATGAAACCTTTTGAAATCCTACTTTCAGAATCCCAAGAAAGGATGCTGATTGTCCTTAAAAAGGGTGAAGAACAGTCCGTTTTAGACATTTTTGCAAAATGGGATTTGCACTGTGCGGAAATTGGCGTGGTTACAGAATCAGAGAATATACGATTCTTTATGAATAATGAATTGGCTGCAGAAGTTCACGCTGATTCTTTAGTTTTAGGTGGTGGAGCACCAGTATATCATAGAGAATTTGAAAGACCTGGCTATTTAGATCTTATAGCAGATTTTAAAGAATCCAGTATTGAAGATTTAAAATCAGTTAAGGAAGCCTTAGAATTTTTAATTATTGAACCAAACATAGCTCAAAAATCATATATATACAATCAATATGATAGTATGGTGCAAATCAATACCTTAACAGCAAATGTTAAGGCTGACGCTGGGATTGTTAGATTGAAAGGCTCAAATAAAGGAATCGCAGCCAAAATTGATTGCAATCCATATTATGTTCAAGCAAATCCTAAGATTGGAACTATGATAGCAGTAGCTGAATCTGCTAGAAACATTGTTTGTTCAGGAGGAGTACCAGTTGCGGTGACCAACAACCTCAACTTTGGAAATCCGTATAATAAGGAGGTTTACTATCAATTTAAAGAAGCTATATTAGGAATGTCAGAGGCTTGTTTAAAATTTGACACCCCAGTAACTGGAGGAAATGTCAGCTTTTATAATCAATCTTCCTTTGATGGACCAGTACTACCAACACCAACTATTGGAATGTTAGGATTGGTTAATGATGTGAATAAAGTAACTGGACTAAGCTTCAAAAATTCTGGAGATTTAATTTATTTAATTGGTTACCAAAACGATAGCATTGGATGCAGTCAATATTTAATTAAGTGTAAAGGTATTAAATGGTCAGATGTTCCTTTCTTTGATTTGGACAAAGAATTTGATATGCAAAAATCCTTACAAACGTTGGTAGAAAATCAATTATTAAATAGCTTGCATGACGTATCTGATGGAGGTCTATTAATTGCCTTGTTAGAATCATCTTTTGAGAATGAATTCGGTTTTTCGATTACTTCAAAGCCAGAAACCTGCTCTAGATTGGATGCTTTTGCTTTTGGAGAAGGTCAAGGACGAGCAATTGCTTCCGTTTCAAAAGATAAAAGTGGAGAGGTAGAAAATTTACTAACTAAAAACAATATTCCGTTCTTGCAAATTGGAACTATATCAACTGAGGCTAAGGTTGAATTTTTGGGTGAAGATTTAGGACTAATTCAATCATATAAAGAAAGATTCTCAAATTCCTTAACTGAAACCATTTTAAGTTAGTCTTTTGAGACTTCCCCTATATAAATGAAAAAATGGATTCAGAAGGCAATTGTCCAAAAGGTCATTTCCTATTTACCTTGGAGTCATAACATTAATTACATTTTCCAGAAATATGTGACTAAAGGAGTTAATCTTTCGGATGAATACTTTTATGATCGATTATTGCATGGGAAGGAACATATAGAAGCATATCAAAAATATAGTGGATTACATGTACCTGAAACTTGTCTAGAAATCGGTACCGGATGGTATCCTATTGTACCAATTAGTTTGTTCTTGATTGGGTCTAATAAAATATATTCAGTTGACATAACTTTCTTGACCTCTAAAAAACACCTAAAAACAACAATTGATAAAATAATAGAATGTGAGAAAGAAGGCAAATTGTCCGATTATATTAATGTAAACCCATCCAAATGGGATTTATTATTAGAATTGAACAAGAAATTTGATTCTTTAACGCTTGATCAAATCCTTTCTAGTTTAAATATTTTTTACTTGATAGAAGATGCAAGAAAATTATCTTTGGCTGATAATTCAATTGATTTGGTGAACTCAAATAATACTTTTGAACACATTTATCCTTCTATTTTAGCTCCAATATTAAAGGATTTTAGAAGAGTTGTCAAAAAGGATAAAGGAGTTATGTCTCACTTTATCGATATGTCTGACCATTTTGCTCATTTTGATAAATCTATAAATGTATTTAATTTCTTAAGGTTTAATGAGAAGGAATGGAAATGGATTGACAATTCCATTCAACCTCAAAGTAGAATTAGAATAACTGATTATCAAAACATTTATAATATTTTAAATATCCCTATTACTGAGTTGTCTTTCAGGGAAGGAAGTATGGAGGAATTAAAAAGTATTCGACTAGCAGTGCCATTTAATAGACTTCCTTTGGAGGAAGTCGTAAAAACGCATTGCCATTTTATCTCTGCAATAAATAAAAGATAGCCCTACCCTCTTAGAAAAGCTTCAGCTTTCAAGACTAAATTTTCACTTCCTATAAATAATGGACTTCTTTGATGAAGGTCTGTGGCTTCGATTTCTAAAACTCTATTAAATCCGTCAGTAGCACGCCCTCCTGCTTGTTCTTGAAGGAATGCCAAAGGGTTTATTTCATAAAGTAATCTTAGTTTTCCTTTAGGAGCTTTTGCAGTAGGAGGATAGATGAATATTCCACCTTTAAGCAGATTTCTATGAAAATCGGCTACAAAGCTTCCTATATATCTAGCTGAATAAGGACGACTAGTTTCTTTGTCCTTTTCCTTGCAATATTGTACAAAGTTCAAAACTCCTTCTGGAAAGTCTAATGAGTTTCCTTCATTAAGGCTATAAATACTTGCATCCTTTGGCGTTTGAATATCAGGATGAGATAAACAAAATTCTCCGATAGACGGATCTAGGGTAAAACCGTTAACTCCATTCCCTGTGGAATAAACTAATATGGTAGATGAACCATAAATTACATAACCTGCTGCAATTTGATCTATTCCCTTTTGTAAACAATCTTCTACAGTACCAGGCCCGTGATCTGATTTCCTTTTACAAATACTAAAAATCGTACCTATTGACGCATTTACATCAATATTAGAACTTCCATCTAATGGGTCGAACATGACGACGTATTGTGCATTGTCTTTTCCGTGGACTTCTATAATAGTATCATTTTCCTCTGAAGCCATAACACAAACTTCACCTCCGGAACTTAACGCTGCGATGAGTTGATCATTGGCATAAATATCCAATTTTTTGACTTCTTCTCCTTGCACATTGACGCTACCGTGATCGCCTAATATGTTGACTAATCCTGCCTTATTAACCTCCCTATGGATGATTTTTGCGGCAGTTCCAATATCATGCAACAATCTTGACAATTCCCCCTTTGAACCTGGAAAATCATGTTGTCTTTCTATAATAAATTGATTTAAAGTAACGACTTTTTGATTCATTTTTAAGAATAAAGTAACTATTAACTAATTTTGAACCACAAAAGTAGAACTTTTTATAATTTTAATGGTATCAAATATTCGTATACGGTTTGTTGAGCAGAACGACTTTGATTCAGTTTGGTCGTTGATTCATCAATTAGCCATTTATGAAAAAGCAGAAGAAAAGCATATCACTACTCTTAAAGAGTTATTAGAAGATTGGAATAATAAGTTGTTTCAATGCTTGGTTGCAGAAAATACCGGAAATCAAATCATAGGAATTTGTTTTTTTAATACAGCGTACTCCACTTGGGTTGGCAAAACCATTTATTTGGAAGACATTATTGTAGATGAGAATTTCCGAAGATTAGGAATCGGTAAGCGACTTTTTGATGAATTATTGCAATATTGCAAAGAACATAAGATTAAATCCCTTAGATGGCAAGCCTTGGATTGGAATACGCCCGCTATTGACTTTTACAAAAAATTTGATGCAATTCAAGATGATGGATGGCTCAATTATAAAATCTTTTTTAATCAATAACCCACCAAAAAAATCAAATGAACATATTTAAGTTTGGAGGTGCTTCTGTAAAAGATGCCTCTAGCGTAACTAATATATCGGAAATCATAAAAAACTATTCCACTAATCCATTAGTAGTTGTTGTATCTGCTATGGGAAAAATGACCAATGCTTTTGAAGGTCTAATCAATAATTGGTATAATGATTTGGATTATTCCGGGAATATTGAAAACATTCAAAATTTCCATCAAAACATAATTAATGATTTATTTGAATCAAGAATTTTTAAAACCCAAGCTATAGAATATGTAGAAGATTATTTATTAAAGGCGGAACAAATCCTTCATAAATCCGATAAATTGAACTACGATTTTACTTATGATCAAATTATTTGCTTTGGGGAATTGATTTCTACTAGGATAATAAGTGTGTATCTTCAATCAATTGACATCCCTCACAAATGGATAGATGCGCGTAATTTTATTTGCACTGATAATTTGTTCAGGGAAGGGCGTGTTCAATGGGAATTGACAAAGTCCGCTATTGAGAACAAACTACCAACTTATTTAAAAAAAGGATTGGTCATTACACAAGGTTTCATTGGGAGTGATTCTTTAGGACAATCGGTTAGCTTAGGAAGAGAAGGATCTGATTATACCGCTTCTATTTTTGCTAATTGTTTAAATGCAGAGAGCATCGTTATTTGGAAGGATGTTCCTGGAATTATGAATGCCGACCCTAAAAAATATCCAGAAGCTCAATTGTTTTCACAATTAAGTTATCAAGATGCTATTGAAATGACTTTTTATGGAGCAACTGTTTTACATCCTAAAACTATTAAGCCGATTCAAAACAAACAAATCCCTCTTAATGTAAGGAGTTTTATTCAACCTGATCAAATTGGGACTATAATTTCTAGTGAAACAGTTAATAATACCTCCGTTCCAGTAATAATAAAAAAAGAAAATCAAGTATTAATCACCATTACAACAAAAGATTTTAGTTTTATAGCAGAGGAAAGTATTAAAAAAATATTTGACTTAGTGGTTAGTTGCGGAATCAATGTTAATTTGATGTCAAATACAGCAATTTCATTTGAAATTTGTGTTGATAATATGACTCAAAAAATAGCCAATTTCAATTCTGCATTGACAAATGATTTCAATCTTTCCTCAAAGGAAAATGTAAGTATTGTTACAATTAAAAACTACTCCAATCAATTGATTGAAAGTATAACCTTCTCAGAAAAAGTAATTTCAGAGGTGAAACATAACAACATTATTCAATTTATAGTAGAATCTAAATAGGTTGGACAAATTTAAAAGAACATTCAAGTTTTTAAAATGGACGCTTATTTTATTAGGAGGCATATTCCTATTGGGAATAATCCTCATTTTCATTTTCAAACAAAATCTTGCAGATACTGCCCTAAATAAGGCCAAGGAAAAGCTAAAAAAATCATATAATATTACATTGAATTATGAGGGATTTCAAATAAAAGGAATTTCTAAAATTAATTTTTCAAACATTGATGTATCTGTTGAAAATTCAAATTTTTTACATTGTGAAAACTTTTCCCTTTCTCCAAATTTAATTCCATTAATTTTTGGTGAATTGAAATTGTCAAGCATTGATATTAAGGACCTATCTATAAATTTAAATAATTTCAAAAAAATCAAGTCCCCTTTAAAGCGTTCTGTAATCAAATCAACTGTTTTCCAGAGGATAAGCCGATACAGTCTTCTAATTGAAAATATATTAAACGGTTTACCTAATGAAGCGAATATCTCTAAATTGACCTTTTTTTATAAAGACAGTTTTGATATGGTACAGGCAAAACTGACTAATTTTAAAATCAATTCTCAAAAAATTAGTGGAAAGGCATCCTTATTGGTTAATGATAATCTTTCTACTTGGGACATATCAGGTACTTTAGACAATGGTTTTAGTCATTCCAACTTTCAACTTTCAAGTCCTTCAACGCAATATCTTAATAGTGAAAGATTAATAACTAAGTACAAAACAAACTTCGGATTCAATAAACTCTTCTTCGGAATAAACGGACTGAAAACCGATGATAAGCAAATAGAAGGTCAGTTTTTATTTGGTGCAGAAGGCTTCAAAATCATCAATCAAAAATTATCCAAGGACACCGTAATTATAAATAAATATAGCCAAGATTTCAATTTTTATGCAGATGAATCAAAAATTTCTTTAAGACCTAATTCCGTTTTCAATTTGAATGAGTTGAAATCCAATTTTGGTATTAATTACCATTTGGATAGTCCAAAAGCATTTACAATAGAAGCCAAATTCCCTCTAACATCTGCCCAATCAATAATAAATAGTCTCCCTATTGCAACCTTTGATAAAGTAAAAACGATGCAAATGGAAGGTAAACTTAGCTATAATTTGAATTTTTATTTAAGATATCCTGATCTAGACTCAGCTTATATCAACTCAGACTTAGAGGGTCTCGAGCTTAAGATAACTGATTTTGGACTGGTAGACATACCTAAGTTGAATCATGAATTTGAATATCAACCTTTCAATTCTAAAAGAAAAATAATGGTCGGGATAAGTAATCCTTCCTATACCCCTCTAAGTGAAATTTCACAAGATCTACAAGATGCTGTTACAGAATCCGAGGATGGAGATTTTTACTTTGGGAATGGATTCAATGAGCCTGCCTTTGCTAAATCCATAATAGAAAATATCAAAGCTAAGAGTTTCAAAAGAGGTGGCTCAACAATTTGTATGCAATTGGTCAAAAATGTTTTTTTAAGCCATAAAAAGACAATCGATAGAAAATTAGAAGAAATGATCATTAATTGGCTTATTCAAGATCAAAAAATAGTGACTAGATTAAGGATATTAGAGGTATATCTAAATATTATTGAATGGGGTCCTAACATCTATGGAATAGGAGAAGCCAGTCAATTTTATTTTGCAAAGCATCCAAGTGAAATAACCTTAAATGAGGCTATTTATCTTGCAATGATTATTCCTTCCCCTAAAAGTTTTAGATACCAATTTGATAAAACAGGACACTTAAGAGATCATGTAAAATATTATTATAATAAAATTGGCTATTTGATGCAGTACAGAGGTAAGATTACACAAGATGAACGAGATGGCTTATCTGGAGATGTTCAATTAACTGGAAGAGCTAAAAAGAATCTCATTATTGAAATAGATTCATCAGCTATTGACTCATTAATTGAAATTAATAAAGAATCTGGATTA
>Ga0114962_10000468_pt1 | contig 35827 bp, 40 predicted proteins | sample C_130820_MF_Meta_FD_87017 | JGI IMG/M metagenome (GOLD analysis project Ga0114962, IMG submission 87017) | Freshwater microbial communities from Lake Croche, Canada to study carbon cycling - C_130820_MF_MetaG | ecosystem: Environmental > Aquatic > Freshwater > Lake | place: Lake Croche, Canada...
AGCAACGTGCCCCCTTGGGACAAGCCGTCATTGGTGGCGTCATCACTTCTTCACTCCTGACATTGGTGGTGGTGCCTGTGGTTTACTGTTATTTGGATGATCTAACCCAATGGCTTAAACGCTTGTGGGGTGTTTCCTCGGACAATGCGTCTGGCCATGCTGGTTAAAATTTCTCTCACCACCCACACCATTTGTTATATATGAACACCCAACTTGCCCGCTTCAATATGGTTGAACAGCAGATCCGGCCTTGGAGTGTGCTTAACCTCAATGTGCTGGAACAACTGTCCCAATTAGACCGAAGCCTGTTTGTTCCTGCGGCCTATCAAGAAGTGGCTTACAGCGATACCGAGATTCCACTTGCGCATGGCGAGGTCATGCTCGCGCCCCGGGTGGCGGCTCGCTTGGCGCAAGACTTGTTGCTGCAACCCACGGACACGGTGATTGAAATAGGCACGGGCAGTGGCTACCTCACCGCTTTGTTGGCTAGCTTGTCTTCTAAAGTAGTCAGTCTTGAATGCCATGCAGATTTATTTGCTTTAGCGCAAACCCAATTGCAGTCCGCCGGTTTGCGCAATGTTGAACTGCGCCAAAGCAATGGCATGCCTCAAAATCTAAGCCCAGCCGATGCCATCGTGCTGACTGGTTCTGTCGCCCAAGTGCCAGAAGAACTGCTCAAACTTCTCAAACCTGGCGCTCGATTGATTGCCGTGGTCGGCGAAGAACCTATGATGCAAGCTACACGCTTCACCAGAGGCAGCCATGGCGATATTCATTCGCAGGTTTTGTGGGACGTGGTGCTGCCACGCTTGCATGGCTTTGCAAAGACCCCTGCTTTTCAATTTTGATTCGATTACCCCAAAGGAAGACCATGCGTTCTTTTCGTCCCCTGCCACTTATTTCGGCCATGGCTCTGGCTTTTTGCGGCATGGCTCACGGTCAAAGCTTGATCGAGCTGTATGACCTAGCCCGTGGCTTTGATGCAAGCTACCAATCAGTTCAAGCTCAGTTTGAAGCCACACGATTGAAATCTGCCCAAGCCCAAGCCAAGTTAGGCCCAACAGGCAGCTTAAGTGTGAATGTTTCTAAAAATAACTTAAGTTACGACCCCGTAAAACCTTCAGTTCTCAACCCCAGCTTTACCCGCTTTTACGGCGCCAACACCGCAACCCTCGTAGGCTCACAACCCCTTTACCGACCCGCCGACAAAGCAGAAGTCGCCCAAAGCAGTTTGCAAATGAAGGTCGTGCAAGAGCAGCTGGTAGCCGCTGAACAAGACCTGATGGTACGTATCAGCCAAGCCTATTTCGATGTATTGGCAGCCCAAGACACACTGGCCTTTGTGCAAGCACAAAAAACTGCGGTGGCCGAGCAGCTCGCTTCTGCTAAACGAAATTTTGAAGTGGGTACCGCCACCATCACAGACACCCGCGAAGCCCAAGCAGGCTTTGACTTGGTGACAGCACAAGAAATAGGCGCACAAAATGATTTGCAGGTGAAGAAGCTTGCCCTCGATCAAGTGGTAGGCAAAACGGGTACCCAACCTAAATCCATGTTGGCAAAATCAGAGCCCAGCGCTTTGGTTCCGGCGCAAGTGGAAGAATGGGTCAGCATGGGTTCAGAAAAAAACCCTGCGTTGCGTCAAGCCGCTATTGGTTTAAAAGTTGCTGAACTTGAAACCAAAAAAGCAAAAGCAGCCTTAAACCCCGTAGTTGATCTTCAACTTAGCCATACCTTCAACAACAATACAAATGGATCTGCTTCTTCAAGTAGCGGTCTCACATCAAACCTCACCACAGGCGCATTGGTACTTTCGTGGCCCTTCTATACCGGCAACGCTTTGGATAACCGCGTGCGCGAAACTTTGTCGCTGACGCAAAAAGCCCAAGCAGACCTGGATGCTGCAACACGCACGGTGGCACAAAACACCCGCAGTGCTTTCTTTGGCGTGGTGTCTGGTGTGAGTCAAGTCAAGGCATTGCAAGCAGCAGTAGAGTCCAGCCAAGTAGCGCTTGAAGCCAACAAACTGGGCTACACCGTCGGTGTTCGCATCAATATGAACGTGCTGGATGCGCAAAGCAAAGTATTCGATACCAAGGCCAAACTGGCCAAGGCACGTTACGAGGTTTTGATGGGACATTTGCGCCTAAGACAAGTCAGCGGCACATTGCAATTGCAAGACCTACAAGGCATCAACAACCTGCTTGAGCCTTGATGCCAGGGTCTCGTTGGTTTTAAGCCAAGGCTTTGGCTTGCTTGAAAGCGAACAGGTATTTCACGCCAATGGGGCCTGCTTGAATTTCAAAATTTGTTACTTTGCTGATGAAGAAAAGTTCACCAGTCAAATAGGTATTGACGGCATCTTCTGACTTCAACAGCAAATCTCCCTCTAAAACAAGACCGAAAATTTCTTGCCTGCTGGTAGATTTGGGAACAGAGTACATAGGCTCCAACTCACCTAATACGGGTGAAACAAAACCTTGGTCTTGGAGATGTTGTTTGAACTGCCTTAAGCGTGGGCCTAGTATTGAATTAGCGGTATTTATTGTCTCAATCATTTCTTAAGCTTGCCATAAAAATATGTTTGCTTGATGACAGCCTAGGTCATCAAAGCCCACACCATGATGCATTACGATCGGGACAATTTTTAAGAGGCAGTGGTATGCAACTGGCAATGTCTATAAAGAGGCCGTTTCAATTCAGCAAAGTCTTGCTTCTTTTATGTATGGCGCTTGGCCTCTTGGGTCATGCCCATGCCACCAAATACAGCGACATACTTTTAGACATCGTGCAAAACTGCATAACGCAGGATTCAGCGAACTACTGCCAAAAATGCCGTGCCCCCCTTGCAGAATCCATCTGTGAATCAGAAAAATCTTGCAGAAAAACCACCCAAGTGTGGTCTAGCACCGAGAAATTTGTCGCTATCAGAGATATCAAAATGTGCGGCTGCCCAGCTGATTTTGTTCACGGTTTGGTGCTACCCAAACAAATCATCACAGGTGTCGAAGACCCACTCAGGCCAGATGCAATTTGGCCCTATGCCTGGGACATAGCCAGTACGCGCATAGAGCCAGAATCTATCGCATTGGTCATTAACCCGCAAAATTTCCGCTCACAAAATCAGATGCACATACATTTGGTCCGACTTAAACCTCAGGCCAGAACAGCTCTGGCAAAACTTAGCAATCACCCCATTGAAGATTTGAATCAAGTGTGGAAAACAGCTAGTCAGTTAGCCAAAGAACAACAACTGGATGACTTCGGTGTGATTGTCTTTCGATCGACTTCGGGCGTATTCAATGTGGTGGTCACTGCCTACAGCCCAGAAGGTGTTTTCACCCAATACGTTTGCGATGGTTCTTAAGTGTCATCAAATTTTCACGCAATTTTTCTAGGATAAGTATTTCATTATTCAAAAATACATAGATGTTCAATAAATTAAATAAAGAACTGATAACTTTACTTGTATTTTTTCCCCTTGGCGTTTTCGCTCAGCCAACACCCAACGCTTCTTATGTCCAATTAGGGCCACGACCGTTTTTTCTGGTGTCACAAATGGGTGAATCCCCCTTAAAGCAAAAACTACAAAGCTGCAACGGGCCTTTTAAAAAAACGAACTTCTCTATCGGACATCGAGGTGCTGCACTGATGTTCCCAGAGCACACACGCGAGTCTTATGAAGCTGCGGCACGCATGGGCGCGGGGGTGATTGAATGCGATGTCACTTTCACCAAAGACAAGCAGCTTGTTTGCCGACATGCACAAAATGACTTGCACACCTCTACCAATATATTGCTTACACCTTTGGCCAGCAAATGTGTCAAACCGTTCGAAGCCCATAACCCTGTGACCAACACCCCCGCCTCTGCCGAGTGCCGTACAAGCGACCTCACCTTGGCTGAATTTAAATCGCTGCGCGGAAAAATGGATGGTTTCAACCCCAAAGCTTTAACACCCCAGGAATATGTGGCTGGCACCCCCAGCTGGCGAACCGATTTGTATGCAGGACCTACCAGTGGCACTTTGATGAGTCACCAAGAAAGCATCGCTTTATTTAAACGACTGGGCGTCAAGATGACCCCCGAGCTTAAAGAGGCTACGGTCGCGATGCCTTTTGAAGGGTTCAGCCAGCAGCAATATGCGCAAAAAATGCTGGATGAATACAAGTTGGCTGGCGTGAATCCCCAAGATGTGTTTGCACAGTCATTTCATGCCGCCGATATTTTTTACTGGATAAAAAACGAGCCAGCTTTCGCCAAGCAAGCAGTCTTTTTGGACGCCGCAGAAACTGTCAACGACCTGCCTTCTTTAAAGATGCTGAAAGAGTACAAAGCAAAAGGCGTCACTATCGTGGCTCCACCGATATTTGCATTGCTGAGTTTGCAAGATGGCAAATTGGTGCCGTCTTCTTATGCCAAAGACGTCAAAAGTGCAGGCCTTGACATCATCACATGGTCGCTAGAGCGCTCGGGTGTGATGGCACATGACAAGGGCGGATGGTATTACCAATCGGTCACATCAGGCATACACCATGAAGGTGATATTTTGGAAGCTTTGCATGTGCTGTCTAAAGATGTGGGTATTCGAGGCATTTTTTCGGATTGGCCAGCGACAGTAACCTTTTACGCGAATTGCATGGGGCTTAAGTGAAATATTTTTCAAAATCATTTCTTTTTTTGGCGTCTCTTTTGACTCCGGTATTGCCTCTTTTTCTTTTTGTGCTTTTCTGGGATAAAAAAATTCTTCTGCAATACGCTGAGAGCTTGCGCAAAATTCGAATCCATTTAGAAGAGCTGTCAAAGGGTCCTGTTAAACATTACTTAGAAGATGTTTTTCTTCGCGAAAAAAACATTCCTGTACAGATACAAGGCTCTTGTACCCAATGCGGGAATTGCTGCTTGAACAAACAATGTTTCTTTTTAAAAGCAGTGGACAACAATCAATTTCAGTGCGGCATTTACGACTCTTTTTGGAGACGTTTTTCTAATTGCAATTCATATCCTTTACATTCGCACGATATCGAGCGTTACGCCTGCCCAGGTTTTTCGGTGATTCACATCACGCCCATGGCCAGTATCCCCACTGGCAACCAAGTATTGGCAAAAGCCTCCATTCAAAGGGAAACAGCATGACCAACCCATCACAGTTTGATGCCGAGCAGTTACGCAAAATCAGAGAAGACATCCTAGACTCCATCGACGAAGAGCTAGAGATGACCTTGGAAGATGGTCAAGATGAGAATGACCCACTGGCCACGGAAGCAGAAAAAAAATCACGGGCGATTTACTTTCGAGAGCTTTTGCGGTTGCAGGGTGAACTCGTTAAGTTGCAAGACTGGGTTGTCGCCACCAAACAAAAGGTGGTCATTCTGTTTGAAGGACGCGACGCGGCGGGCAAAGGTGGGGTGATCAAGCGAATTACCCAGCGACTGAACCCCCGTGTATGCCGTGTCACTGCATTGCCCGCCCCTAACGACCGCGAACGCACGCAATGGTACTTTCAACGCTATGTCACACACTTGCCGGCTGCAGGTGAAATCGTGTTGTTTGACCGAAGCTGGTACAACCGCGCAGGCGTTGAACGGGTCATGGGTTTTTGCAATGAAGACGAGTACGAAGAGTTTTTCCGCACCGTTCCTGAGTTTGAAAAAATGCTGGTTCGCAGCGGCATCATCTTATTGAAATATTGGTTCTCCATCACCGATGACGAGCAACACGCCCGCTTCTTGGGTCGCATTCACGACCCTTTAAAGCAATGGAAGCTCAGTCCCATGGACTTAGAGAGCCGCCGTCGTTGGGAAGATTACACCCGTGCCAAAGAAACCATGATTGAGCGCACCCACATTCCCGAAGCGCCTTGGTGGGTTGTTCAAGCCGTGGATAAAAAGCGCGCACGCCTGAACTGCATCAACCATTTGCTGACCCAATTCAATTACCATGATATTGAGCATCAAGAGATTGCTTTGCCAGCAAGGGTGCGTAACCCTGATTACATTCGCAACCCCGTACCCGATCAAATGATCGTTCCCGAGAAATACTAATCAAACAAATTGCCGAGTTTTCCTATGGCGGTGACGCAATGCGCAACAGCCCCTTGGTGGCTGCTTGCAAATTGCAGGCTAGCTTGCGCCATCGCTTCTTGCCGCTGTTTATCCAAGGCTAACGACAAAGCTTGACGCATGGCAGAGGCCATGTCGGGACAGCGCAGTGCGGCTTGGCCTGCAATCGCCCATTGCGCTGCTTGCTTGAAATTAAAGGTGTGCGGCCCCATCACCACCGGACAAGCGCAGGCACAAGCCTCAATCAGGTTTTGTCCGCCCAATGGCACAAAACTGGCACCCAACAAAGCCACACTTGCTGCGCCGTAATAAAAAGGCATCTCACCCATGGAGTCGCCCAATACCAGCAAGGAATCCTGATGTGCATCTTGCTGCGCTAAATTTTCAGGCCACTGACTGCGTCTGTGAAATGGCATGCCAGTGGCTTGCATCAGTGAAGCCACTTCCTCAAAGCGTTGTGGATGTCTTGGCACGATCCACCACTGCGCTTGCGTGAGGTACTCGGGATGCTGTTGCAGCACGCTTAGGAACATGGCCTCTTCTTGTTCGCGTGAAATCGCCAACATCACCACCGGTCGACCGGACAAAGCTTTGCGCCACGCTTGTCCCATGGCCAAGCATTGGGTATCCACACGCGCATCGAACTTCAAGTTTCCCATCACAGCGCTGACGGGTGCATCTAAGCTACGCAGTCTCTTGGCGTCTTCTTCGGTTTGCACCCAGACGGTCTGCAAACTGCGGTAAGTGGGTACAGACAAGGCTGACCAGCGTTTTGCTGTGCGCCACGAGCGCTCGCTCAAACGCGCATTGACCAAGACCAAGGGGACGCTTTGTTGTTTGGCGATGACGCTCAGGTTAGGCCAGACCTCTGTCTCTATCAACAAGCCAAGACGTGGACGAAACTGCCGCAAAAACCGATTGACCGCGCCCGGCGTGTCCCATGGCAACCAAGCTTGCGCATCACCTGCGCGCAACAATTTCAAGCCTTCGCTGCGTCCGGTGGCCGTGCCATGCGTCAAGAGCAGTCTTAAGTTGGGGTAGGTTTCACGCAATGCCTGTACCAAAGCACCAACAGAGCGGGTTTCACCCAGAGACACCGCATGTATCCACAGCGCTCCGGCAAGCGCAGGCTGCGGGTAATAGCCAAACCTCTCGCCCATGCATTCACCGTACATGGGTTCACGCCTTGCACGCAAACGCAATTTCAGCCACATAAAAGGCATCAAGACCCGCATCAACAACGAATACAGAAAGCGGATCATGCAGGGCGCAACTTTGCAGCAGCCAAACAATCTGTCCAAGCACGCATCACTTGTTCGAGACTGGGTCCCATGGGGGCAAACACGCTTTGTTGCCATGTACAGCCAAGGGGCCCGGTTCGCCAAGCTGTATCGAAGTTATACATTTGTACATGCGGCAAACCAAGAGCGACAGCGATATGGCTCACGCCGCTGTCAACACCAATCACACCCGCGCAGGCCGCCAGTCGTTGGGTAAGTTGCAGCAAGTCTGAACGCGGCCATATCACCGCGCCTGAACAAGCACTGGCAACTGCTTGCGCGGTGTGCAGTTCGCTATCGGTGGCATGCGGCAAAGCCAAGTTGAACCCCTGCGCTTGCAAAGCCTGGCCCAGTGCCTGCCAGCGCGCCAGCGACCAAGCTTTGTCAGCACGCGAACTGCCATGCACCAATACCACAGTGGGCTTCAGCACCTCGGTATGGGGGATGCAAATCAGGCTGCTTGCAGCTTGTGCAGCTATGGCATAGCCCATGGCATGTGCGCACACATGGCGGCCTCTATCGACAGCATGGCTGTGCCAAGGACAATCGATCAACACATCAGCCACCCAGCGCGTCGGCGCTTCATAGCCCGAGCCTTCGGTGCGTTGGGCCATGGCATAGCGTTTTCCGTTGGCGCTTAATTTGGCCATTGCCGAGACAAGCGCCGATTTGCTAAGGCCTTGCAAATCAATCACCGCGTCGTAAGCGGTGGTTTGCAAGTCATGCTTGAAGTCTTGCCAAGCACGACGGGTGTCGCCGCTCCACCAATGGCGACGCCACTGCCGCATATCGCAAGGAATGATGCGCCCAATTGCCGGGCACAGCTTTAAAAGGGGTGCAAATGCCGGTTCTACCACCCAGTCAATCTGCACTTCGCTCACACTGCGGTGCATGTCCATGGCCGCGGGCAAACTGTGAACTACATCGCCCAAAGAAGATAACTTAACCAGCAATACCCTCAATGCGCGGCCTCTTGGACCTTGGCGTCGGGTTTGACTTGGCGCAGCAAAGCCATCATGTCGGCTTCAATGCGCTGCAAAGCGGCATCGGTTTGACCTTCAAAACGCAGCACCAAAACCGGCGTGGTGTTGGAAGCTCGAACCAACCCAAAACCATCAGACCAATCAATGCGTACACCGTCGATGTCGCACAAAACGGGTTGCTGCGCCAGCGACGGCAGGCCTTGGGTTTGCGCCAACTTCAACAACTCGGCAGTCACGCGGTGCGGCTCACCCTCAGCACAAACCACATTGAGTTCGGGGGTCGACTGGCTGGTGGGCAAAGCATGCAGTGTTGCATTCGCATCGGGCGAGCGGCTCAAAATCTCCAGCAAACGGCATCCTGCATAAGTGCCATCGTCAAAACCATACCAACGTTCTTTGAAAAACACATGACCGCTCATTTCGCCGCCCAATGGAGAGTTGATGGCCTTCATTTGTGCTTTGATCAAGGAGTGGCCGGTTTTGAACATCACCGGTGTGCCGCCTGCCGCAAGAATGGCCGGCGCGAGTTGCTGCGAGCATTTCACATCAAACACAATGGCGCCACCAGGCACCCTTTGCAGCACATCGCGGGCGAACAACACCATCTGCCTATCGGGGTAAATGGTTTGGCCATCTTGGGTGACGATACCCAGGCGGTCACCATCGCCATCAAATGCCAAGCCCAACTCTGCGCCGGAGGTTCGCAAAGCTTCAATCAAGTCGCGCAGGTTTTCGGGCTTGCTGGGGTCTGGGTGGTGGTTGGGGAAATTGCCATCCACCTCGCTGAAGAGTTCAATCACCTCGCAACCCATAGCGCGCAAAACCGCGGGAGCCGAAGCGCCTGCGATGCCGTTGCCGCTGTCGACCACGATACGCATGGGGCGACTCAAATGAATATCTTTGACGATGCGATCTTGGTAGGCTTGGCCAACGCTGGTTTGCTGATGGCTGCCGCCGCTGGTGATTTGCCAAGTTTCGTCTTGCATCATCTGGCGCAGGCCTTGAATCTCGTCGCCATAAATGGCACGACCAGCCATCACCATCTTGAAACCGTTGTAATCCTTGGGGTTGTGACTGCCGGTGATTTGAATGCCGCTGGTGCACAAGGTATGGGCTGCGAAATACAACTGAGGCGTGGTGACCATGCCCACATCGATGACATGCACACCGGCATCGACCAAGCCCTGCACCAAGGCCTGCGCCAGCATAGGCCCGCTCAAGCGACCATCACGCCCTACGGCCACTTTGGCTTCACCCTGTGCCAGCGCTTGTGAGCCAAAGGCTCTTCCTAGAGCGAGTGCGACAGCAGGCGTTAGCGATGAAGGCACCACACCGCGAATGTCGTAGGCCTTGAAAATAGAGGCTTGAAGTTGCATCGCAACATTGTAGAAGGTGAACTTATGAAGATTTGAAATCTGCTGGTCGTATGATGAACTTCAATGTTGCATCTTGCCTGCCCCACCCCGACCCTTTCTTGACCCATGCTTATCTCGACAGCTCCTTCACCCTTTCATACCAACGCTTGGCAAATGCCGGTCAACTCTGCACTGGGCCCACTTACCTTGGTGGCCAGCCATAAAGGTTTGTGCGGCGTCTGGTTTGATGACCAAGCACATCGCCCCGATTTGTCTCATCTTCCCTGGGGGTCTTCTCACCATTGGTTGCGATTAGCCAAGTCGCAATTGAACGATTACTTTGCGGGCAAACGAATCTCGTTTGACATTCCCTTAGACCTCGTGAGTGGCAGCGATTTTCAACAACGCGTCTGGCGTGCTTTGTTGACCATCCCTCATGGACGCTATTCCACGTATGGACAACTTGCCAAGCACCTAGGGCAAGCCCAAGCTGCGCGTGCAGTCGGCATGGCCGTGGGACGCAACCCCTTGAGCATCATCGTGCCTTGCCACAGAGTGGTGGGCGCCAATGGCGCACTAACGGGTTATTCGGGGGGCATGTGGCGCAAGCTGGATTTGCTGCAACGCGAAGGCACCCTTTTGTGACAGATGGCGCTCGGTGGCGTCAATGGCTGCCAGATTTTGTATTGCTGGGTTTGATTTGGGGCTCCTCTTTTTTGTTCATGCGCTTGACCTCGCAAGAGTTTGGCAGTTGGACAACCGCATGGTTGCGCGTCAGTGTGGCATGGCTCACCTTGCTGCCTTTTTTACTTTGGCAAGGACAGGCTAGCAGCTTGCGCCAACACTGGAGACGCATCCTGCCCATGGGCGTCGTCAATTCGGGCATACCTTTTATTTGTTATGCCTATGCGGTGATGTCCATCTCCACCGGACTCTCCTCCATTTTGAATTCCACCACGCCGCTGTTTGGCGCACTGATCGCTTGGGTTTGGCTCAAACAACGTCCCGGCCGATCACGTGGCTTGGGCTTGTTGCTGGGGTTTGCAGGCGCGGTGTTGTTGGCATTGACCATGCCTGGAGGCATTTCATTCAAGGCCGGTGGTTCGGGATGGGCGGTCTTGGCGTGTTTGGTAGCCACGACTTGCTACGGATTAAGTACCCATTACTCGCAACGTTATTTAAGCGGCGTGCCCACCATGACCATCGCGGCAGGCAGCCAAATAGGCGCTTCTGTGGCCTTGCTGGTGCCTGGCATTTGGTTTTGGCCCAGCGAGTGGCCCAGCGACAGCGCTTGGTGGAGTTTGCTGATGATTGGGGCTGTGTGTACCGGACTGGCCTATGTGCTGTATTTCCGCCTGATCGCCAAAGTGGGGGCCGCTCGCACCATGACGGTGACCTACTTGATTCCCTTGTTTGCCAATCTCATTGGTGTTGTTTTCTTAGATGAACTCATCACCACTGGGGTGATCGTGTGTGCGCTCATGATCTTGAGCGGGACAGCACTGGCGGCTGGGCTGGTGAAGTTGCCAGATTAAGAGGCTAATTGCCGCATCAACAAACCGTGCAGGTGCGAGCCCGGCTTGGCAAGTTCGTTGACGATGCTGAAATGGTGCAAGCCTGGCAAGTCCTCTACCCAGGGCACACGCTTAGATCCCCAAGCTTGTTGAATCAGGTGGTTGTGCGAGATGAAGGCTTCGCTCTCCAAAGCACCCGCCACACTCACCAAGCTGCCAGTGGACGGGGCCGGAATCCAAGCGGGACTGCAGCGCAACACCTGCTCATCACTCAAATGCAAAGACGACTGCAACAAAGGCGATCGCATCACGCTGTCGAGTTCGTACAAACCAGAAACAGACAACACGCTTTTCACCAAGTTATGCGGTAAATCTGGCTGGTACTGTGACCAGCGACAAGCCATCATCATGGCCGCCAAATGCCCACCGGCGCTGTGCCCGACAAGATGAATACGACTAGGGTCCCCGCCCCAGCGACTGATGTACCGCCATACCCATGCCAGCGCTTTGACCATTTGCATCACGATGTCGGGGATGCTGACCGCCGGACACAAAGCATAGTTGGGCACCACCACGCAAGCACCTTGTTCAACCAACGCAGGGGCAACAAAAGAGTGATCGGATTTATCCAGAGAGCGCCAATAACCACCGTGGATAAACACCACAACAGGTGCGTTGTTTTGGACACATGGAAAGATGTCTAAGGTCTCAGACAATCCAGAGCCATAAGCAATATCAGTCAAGCCGCGCAGATGCCATCTGGCTTGGGCAGAGCTGTTTGCCCATTGCGTGAAATAGTCTGCGTAGTCGGGCACACGCGCCCGGTTGTTGTACAGCTGATCGAAATGATCGGGCGACAACAAGGCGGCTTACTTATTGGTTTGCGCCTGACGAATTGCCGAACTGGCTTCGGTGCTGGCGTTGCCGCCGGTTGGGTTTTGAATCACCAAGCCAAGCAAACGTGCGCCGTGTTCCACCGCTATAGAGCCATAAGAAATATCCCCGTGCACCACGGAGTCTTTATGGAACTCGACACGTTCTGAAGCGTAAATATTGCCTTCAACCTTACCGGCAACCATCACACGGTGGGCAGTTACATCACCGGATACCTCACCACTGGCGCCAATCGCCACCGTGACCTTGTGTTCCTTGGTGGTTTCGATATTGCCCACCACCTTACCGTCGATACGCACACTGTCGAGCAACACCAAACGCCCGTAAATTTGGGTGGTACGCCCGATCAGGGTTTCAAACCGTTCTTGCGAACTGGCCAAGGGCTTGTCGCGCAGTTTTTCAAACATGGAAGGCTCCGGTAAGGGGTTAACTCGATCCTAAAGGCAGGACTTGTGCAGGATTGATCACCCTGTCTTTGTTAAAGACTTCGTAATGCAAATGAGGCCCTGTAGAGCGGCCCGTACTCCCAACTTCACCTAAAACAGCACCGCGTTCAACAACGTCGCCCACTTGTGCAATGCGCTTACTCAGGTGCGCATATCGGGTGGCAAAGCCTTCGGCATGGTGAACTTCAATGACGTTTCCGTAACTACCGTCCCAAGCCGATCGGGTGACCGTACCTTGTGCAGTCGACACCACCAAGGTGCCGGTGGGAGCGGTGAAGTCCAAACCCTCATGCATGGCCAAACCGCCGGTAAAAGGGTCGTTTCGAATGCCAAAACCGCTGGTGATGCGGTAGTCGCCCCGAACCGGCATGGCCGTGGGTAAGGAATGCAGCCATTCAAGTTGTTTTTCCCAGTTGCCGCGTAATTCCAATACCGCTGTTTGGGTTTGCAAGAACTCTTGCAAGGTTTGGTCAAACTCAATGCCCAAAGGCTGACGAATAAATGAAGAAAATGGGCGTGGGGCAATTAAAGGGCCGCCTTTGTTTTCGTCTTTTTTGTTGATTTTGTCGCGTACAACTGAAGGGGTGGCTATTTCCATGAAACGGTTTTTCATGGTTTCGAGTTGTCGAATTTCATTCACAGTGGTGTGCATGGATTCACGCAACTGAGACAAATGGTCACGGTAAACCGATTCCATGCGCTTTTGCTCTGCCTCGGTAGTGACGCCGCCAATGCTGCGCGCCAAGTCTGGGTTGTACTCAACCGCAATTTTGAAACCCACAAAATGCAAAAGGAAACCAGCGCTAAGTAAAAATAGCGCAGCAATAGCAGAAGACATCAACACCGTGCGAAAGGTGATGGAGATGGTTCTGACATTTCCTGTGGGCCCTGAAAGCCACATTAATTGCATAAAAATTCCCGAAAGTTGTCTGTCCTGAGACAGGATCGCCATTCTAGGCCCTGAGCTTGAGCGCTCCAAGCAAAAAAAGACTCAAAAACTCTATTAATCTACCATAAAGTATTCATAATTTAAGGTGTTTACCCCCAAAAACTCTTTAGCCAGCCGCAAAAGAACCAAACAGCTGTGAGGTTGGTCATCCAAGCCCAAAAAAAACGGTTCAAACCAAAAAACCAAAAAACCAAAAAATGAAAGCCTGCTGCGACGCAGATAAAAAACACGACCCACTCCGGATAGAGTAATACCAAAGGAAACACAGACTCCCACAAAATAAAAGCCCAACTGCTCGCCAAAGCCACTTTGGGGCGTCGAAACAGGCTTTTGGGGGGCAAAGGTCCGTACAAACCGCCATTCAGAAACACCGTGAGCGCCTGCCCGCTGCGCCATTCGGGCTGTAGCAACTTGATCCAACCCGAAACAAAATATGAGCTGAGGGTGTAGATGGCGATGTAAGACAAGCCCATTGCCCAGCCGAGACCGCGATCAGCCCATACAGCCACTGTTTGGGCAATCAACATGCCCGTGACTGCCACCAAGGTCATGAAGTCGCTGCCGCCATTGAAAGCACCTCGCCAGCGCACCAACAACAACAGGGTTCCCAGAAAAAGCGCCACCATCAGCAGCAAACTCGAACCTTGGATCATCAAGACCAGCGCCAAAACGGCCCTCAGCCACAACTGGGCGCGGTAGGCTTGGGGTTGAAACAGCGCATCCAAGAGTCGCCTGCACCATTGAGGATCTGTGGGTATATCGGCTCGCTGCTCTGGCCAAGACCACACGCCTTGTGGGTCGCTGCTCTTGGCGATTCGCAGGAACTCGGCCACTTGCATCAGCAAGCTCAAGCCACACAAAACCTCGAGACAGCGAACCAACATGTCGCCGTTCACAACGCCAACTCCGGACTGCGCAACACCGTGTGACTTGCAGCAAAGCCTTGCGGAGTGGGTTCTTCAAGGCGCAATTCAAATTGATACAGACCTAGGCCTGCTTGCGAGCGCGCAGCAAGCGCAGCCAAGCGACACACCAGTTGGTAACTCACCAAGGGGCGGGCATCCGCACCTTCACCCAAATCTTTGATATCGCTAGACAAATGGTCCACCAAGTTTTGCTGGGCCAGCAGCAAATTACCCTGCGGGTTATGGAACAGGTCCGCCCAATGCCGCGTTCTTCGGGGATAGACCCATTGCCATTCGCTCCAAGCGCCTAAAGCGTCTTGGTAACGGATATACAAATGAGGGACAGACCCTACTTTATGGAAAAACTGCCAATTGGGAAAAAAAGCACGGAATAAAAACAGCCAAGGTCCGCGAAATGTGCGCTTGCGAAACACCAGCGACAGGCTCAACACCCCAAAATAAGCGAGCAGCAACCAAACAGCTGTTTCCATACAAGGCTCCACAATCGTGTGTCTTTCATTGTCTCGGAATTCTGGGTCATCTCTTTTGAACCTTGAGCGAGCGTGTAAAGTCACTTCATTAGCCAATTTGTGCCGCCCCTACATGGTCCCTTGCATATGAGTACCCGAACCCCCGCCAACAACCTCTCTTTTGAAATCAAAAGTGCCTCTTTGCCCTTGGTGTCTTTTGTGGTGAAAAGCGCCGAGGTCAGTGTGCTGGCGCAAGACCTACAAGTCCGCTTGGGCGACACGCCCGACTTTTTCGACAATGACCCTGTGCTCATCGATTTGCAGCACTTGGATAGCCAAGCCGGCCCGCTGGACTTGCCGGCTTTGGTGCAGCTCTTAAGAAGTTTTCGCATGAACCCCGTGGCTTTGCGCCCCCTCAACGCTGCGCATGAAGCCGCCGCCACTTTGGCTGGTTTGTTCCTCACCACCGAGGCCAGAGTCTTGCCCGCCGTAGCCGCCACCCAAGAAGTGGTGCGTGAGGTTGAAGTGGTGCGTGAAGTAATTCGAGAAGTGACAAGCAACAACAGCGCCATGGTGGTAGATAAGCCTTTGCGTTCGGGTCAGCACATCTATGCCAAAGGGCGCGACTTGATCATGCTGGCCATGGTCAACCCAGGCGCGGAAATCATGGCCGATGGTCATATCCATGTCTACGCCCCCTTGCGAGGCAAAGCCATTGCAGGCGCCAAAGGCGACACCACGGCGCGAATTTTCACCAGCAGCTTGGAAGCCGAATTGCTCTCCATTGCCGGTGTTTACCGAACCAGCGACTTGCCCCTCCCGCCTGAGGTGGCTGGCAAATCTGCCCAAGTTTGGTTGGCCAACGATAAGTTGATGATGCTGGCCTTGTAAACTCTCGGCTTCACTGTTTTTGACAAAACTGTCAGATCACGTGTTTTTAATTAATCAAGGATTTTTTTAGATGACCAAAATAGTCGTGGTGACCTCAGGCAAGGGTGGCGTAGGCAAGACCACCACCAGTGCCAGCTTTGCGTCGGGTTTGGCTCTGCGCGGGCAAAAAACTGTGGTGATCGACTTTGATGTGGGTCTGCGTAACTTAGACCTCATCATGGGGTGTGAGAGACGCGTGGTTTACGACTTTGTCAACGTCATCAATGGCGAAGCCACTTTGAACCAAGCGCTCATCAAAGACAAGCATTCAGAAAACCTGTATGTACTGGCGGCTTCACAAACACGTGACAAAGAAGCTTTGACGCAAGATGGTGTTCAACGCGTTTTGAAAGAACTCACCACCATGGGCTTTGACTTTATTGTGTGTGATTCACCTGCGGGTATTGAAACCGGCGCGATGATGGCCATGCACTTTGCCGACGAGGCTTTGGTGGTCACCAACCCAGAGGTGTCCTCGGTGCGCGACTCTGACCGCATTTTGGGCATGCTCAGCAGCCGCACGCTTAGAGCCATTGAAGGCCAAGAACCCATCAAAGAACATTTGCTGATTACTCGCTACAACCCCAACCGCGTACAAGAAGGCCAGATGCTGTCATTGGAAGATATCCAAGACATATTGCGCATTCCTCTCATTGGCGTGATTCCTGAATCGGAAGATGTTTTGCAAGCATCCAACCAAGGCCTGCCTGCAGTGCTGTTGGAAAAAAGCGATGTGGCTGAAGCCTATAAAGATGTCATCGACCGCTTTTTAGGCAAAGACGTGCCTTTGCGCTTTACCGAGGCCGTCAAACCTGGCCTGTTGCAACGCGTGTTTGGCCGGAGATAAGCCCATGTCGTTCTTGTCTTTCCTGATTGGCGAAAAGAAAAAAACCGCCAGCGTCGCCAAAGAGCGTTTGCAAATTATCTTGGCGCACGAGCGCTCGGGCAAAAGCGCGCACCAACCCGACTACCTGCCCGATTTGCAACGCGATTTGATTGCGGTGCTTGCCAAATATGTCAACATCAACCCAGCCGACATCAAGGTCAACTTGGAGCGCCAAGACAATCTTGAAGTGCTGGAAGTGAAAATCGAGTTGCCCGACGCCCGCTAAAGCGCCGGCGCCCATTTATTTGGGCAATTTACCGCCGCTTTTCAAGCATTCATCGATGGTTTTAAATTCGGTGAATTTTTTGGTGCGCTCAAAACTGGGGCTCTTGGCATCATGACAAATGCCGGAGTCCGATTTTTTGACCAAGGGTGATGCCGGCGCAGCAGCAGCAGCAGGCTGACCTGCGGGCAATTTCCCACCGCTTTTCACGCACTCATCGACAGAGGCATAAGCTGTGAACTTTTTGGTGTTGCCATAAGAAGCTGAACCCTTCTCATGGCATATGCCTGAATCAGATTTTTTAACGGCAGGATCTGCAGCCATTGAAAGGCTGGCAGTTAAAAACATGATCAATAAAGTTGTTAAAGTTTTTGAGTTGCGCATCGTTTACCCCTTATTTAAAAGCCATCATACTCAAGTTATTTGACCAGCCCAAGGCCCATTCGTTGACGCAAAACTATTTTCCGTTTGAACTGCTGTATTTACTTTCTTCAGCGATTTGCTTAGGTTTGATGGCTACATTTGTGCCGCCTCTTGGCAAACGCATGCTGAAGTTGAGCGGGCCTTACTGGTTAAGCGCTTTGCTTGCCATGTCGCTGTATGGAATTTTGTACCTTTTGTCGGTCTGGGTATCCAAGGGTTTTGCCACAGCAGCAGATATTGTGTGGTCTTTTATTTTTATTTCTTTGCCTTTGAATGTGCGCAGTTGGCGTCGTGCTGTCAACTTGAAAATGGTGATTTGGAGTAGTTGGGGTCTGGTTGTTTTCACCTTGGGTCTTGAATTTGTCTTCCCGATTGGCTCTGAATTATTCCCTGAGCGCGTCACCCTGATTGGCCTTTTTCAATTGGCAAGTGTTGCTTGGCTTTCGTGGGAAATAAATCGCTTTAATCCACGCTTTAAATTCAGTCAACTGGGCTTGATACAGCTGCTGAGCTTTCTTCATGCCATTTCCATCATTGCGCGTGTTTGCTACACCTTGTTTTTGGTGCAAAGGCCTTTGGTTGATGATGATCTGTTCATGTCTTACACCTTGTTGGTTCAAGGCGTTCTACTCATGCTCAGCGCCATGGTTTTCAACAACCACTACCTAGAGTCACTGCTCAATATCGAAGCCGACAGTGCCGATCAAATTCGTCTTAAAGAGAGTCAACTTCAAGTTGAGTTGCAGCGCACTGAAACCCTTAAGTTAGAGCAAAGTCGTTTGTTGCTGATTCTGGAGCATCAACTGCGTAACCCCATGACCGTGTTGCAACTGGCCCTCAGTGACCCTTCGGTGGCCCAAGAACCCGCTATACGAGCCGCACGTTCCTTGAAGGAGATGCAAACCTTGCTTGAGCGCTGCGTTCTGATGGACAAACTTGACACGCAAGCCATTGTGGTCAAGCCGCAGTGGTGTGATTTAGAGCATTTGATTGAGCAGATTTGCCTCAATCACCCCGAGGGCCACAGGGTCAGCACACAAGCACACGATATACCCATGCTGCAAGCAGACCTGATTTTGCTTAACGTGGTGTTGAGCAACCTCATTGACAATGCCTTGAAATACAGCCCGCCCAAAGAGCCAGTTCGGATTGAACTCACACATCAGAATCATCCCATCCACCAGTTGCAATTGAGTATCAGCAACCCGGTGAACCCTCAAGGTTTGCCAGCGCCCGAGAAGATCTTCACCAAATACTACCGGTCTTCCTACTTTCAGCAAATGGACGGAAGCGGTTTAGGTCTGTACCTGTCTCATAAGATGGTGGTGCTCATGCAAGCCACTATTCGCTATGAACCCAGCCCAACACAAGTAAGGTTTGTACTTTGCATTCCCCTTTAAACGTCATCGTGGTTGAAGACTACCAACCCTTGCGATCGAGCTTGGTTGAAGTCTTGCAAAAATTTGGTCACCATGCTTTAGGTGTTGATTGCGCTGAGACTTTTGACGAAGAAGCCAAAGACAGCAACTTGGACTTGGTGGTTATCGATGTCACCCTGCCAGGAGAAGACGGGTTTTCTTTGGCAAAACGTTTACGCAAGGTGCAACCTGCTTTGGGCATCATCATTTTGACGGCCAAATCAGATTCATCAGACAAAGTGACCGGCTATCAATGCGGTGCAGATATTTACCTCACCAAGCCAGTAGGGCTAGAAGAGTTGATGGCTGCGGTCAACGCCTTGGCGCGAAGGCTAGGTTTTGACGCAGAACCGACAAAAGGTTTCGAGACAGAACCCCACGCCATTGAAATCAATATTGCAAAAAACTCTATACAAGGCAAAGATGGCACTACAGGACTGACCACCACCGAACTTACTTTGTTGCTGGCCTTGGCCCGAGCGAAAGACAAAACTCTTGAGTTGTGGCAAATCTACGACGTGTTGGGCAAAGATGAGCAAAATTTACAAAAGTCAGCTTTGGAAGCTCTGATTTATCGATTGCGGAAAAAATTATCTGATTCAGGTGCCGGCAATCAAGCGATTAAATCATTAAGGCTTAGAGGGTATCGGATTTATTGCCCCATATATATTAAATAGTTGTACTGAAGTTTTTACTTTTCGCTTTAATAATTGTTATCCTAGTATCAGTTTTTATCATTTAAATTAATATTTTTAAATATTATTTGGGCACCTTTTAAGGAAATGTGCCGGTTATGAAAAACGACCCAGAAAGTCATTTAAACCTTAAGTTTTTGCGAATTATTTGCCAACTCCACGAATGGGAAGGCCAGCATTTAGAGGTAACTTCAACCCAAGCGGGACGCTATTTGTATTTGAATATTGCAAGACAACTGCAAGAGCAAAGGGGGGGCTCTAGCGCTTTTTTAAAAGGCATTTACTACAACAAAGATTTAAGCGAAAGAGCCTTGCGATACAAAATTCGTGAGTTTGAAGAAGATGGTCTTATCGAATTTGAAACCCACAGCGATGACAAGCGAACCAAGAAAATCTTGGCAACACCCGAGCTGTTGAAAAAACTGAATGCCCATTCCCATGAGTTCAGTCGCATGCTCAGCAGCGAATTTTTGATCTTTCCCAAAAAATAAGCCCACTACACTTGTCCCCCATGATTCAAGCTTGGCTTCTTACCATGGTACTGATGGCGGTTTGCGTCTTGATGGCTTACTTCTATGTTCAAGAGCGCGACCGCAATCGTGCACAACAAATTGAAATCGATAAAGCTCGCATCAGCAAGCGCCATGTGAATGATTTTTTGGCCTCCATGTCGCACCACTTGCGCACCCCTTTAAATGGCGTCATGGGTTACGCTGAATATATTTACAGCAGTACCCGCGAACCGATGATCCAGTTCACATCCAAAATTATTTTGGAAAACAGTTTACTAATGCTGCATTTGGTCAATGGTTTGCTTGACCTGAGCAAAATCCAAGAAGGCTCTCTCGATTTATCGCAATCGAATTTTGATATCAGCGATATGGTTGAGTCGGTACGCGCTTTGCACCAAGTCCGGGCAGATGAATTAAAAATCAGTCTGCATGTCAGTTTGGCGCCCAATTTGCCCTCACAAATGAAAGCCGACCCTTACCGGGTGCGGCAGGTACTTAACAACTTGGTGGACAACGCTTTGAATTACAACCGACCACAAGGCAAAGTCACCCTCTCCGTTACCCCGAGTTCCAATAAACATTGGGTGGTCTTCTCCGTGCAAGACACAGGCAAAGGCATAGCGCCCGAAATGCAAGAAACTATTTTTAAGCGGCAGCAAAAATCTGATAATCCGTTTTTACTCAGGCCCAATGAAGGCGCTGGTTTAGGCTTGGTGCTCAGCCACCATTTGATCAATCTCATGGGCGGCAAACTTGACTATTCCACCAAGGCGGGCGAAGGCAGCATGTTCTTTTTTACCTTGCCTCTGCAAGGTGATGCCAAGTTAGCCACATGAGAGCCCATTTGCAGATGGTCGTGATTGACGACAACGCCACCAACCGTCTTTTGCCTGGGCTATTTTTGCGCCCGCTCGGCTACTCAGTTAAGGAGTGCGATGGCGCCAAAGAAGCGCTGGACTGGCTGAAAAACAACCCTTGTGATGTTATCTTGCTAGATATCTCAATGCCCCACATCAGCGGCTTGCAGTTGTGCCAGCAACTGCGCGCAGATCAGCGCTACCAACATCTGAAAATCATTGCCTACACAGCCCACGCCATGCCTGAAGAGGTGCTGTTGTGGGAGTCCTCGGGTTTTGACAAGGTCTTGCTCAAACCTATTCGCAAGGACGACTTGCTCACGCTGTTTAAATAATCGGGGTCAGATCCCAATTAATTAATTAATTGGGATCTGACCCCGATTATTCCGATTACTCTTTGAGGTAGGTCTTTAAGATGCCCGCACCCACGGTGTATTTGGGGTCGACAAAATTACCTAATCGCACCTTGCCGCACTGGCTGAGCATCATGTAGGCGTCCCAGCGGTCAAAGCCAAACTCGGCCTCCATCCACAGCACCAAATCTTTGTAGGCGATGCGGGTGGCGTCTTCCAAAGGACGCGCACTGCCAATGGCCATGATCATGTCTTCGGTTTCTAGGCGTGGCCAACTGATGGCCCAGTTTTTGATGAGGTCAACCTGAATGGTGGTGGTGCTTTGAAACTCCACGGCCGTGCCACACACTTCGCCGTCACCTTGGCAAGCATGGGCGTCGCCGATAAACACCCGAGCGCCGTCGGTGCAGACAGGTAAATAGGTGATGCTGCCAGGACCCATATCGGGCAAATCCATGTTGCCGCCGTGGGTGTCGGGAGTGAGGGTGTTAATGGAGTCAAGCATGGGTGAACAGCTCAAGGTACCAATATGCGGCTTGTAGGGTAAGGTGACGCGCTTGCTCCAATAGACGCCCTTTTCATCAACATCGATCTTGCGAACAATCTCGGGCAAAGGCTGGGTCAGCAGCGAGGTAAACATGGTGGCGCTGAGGGCCCCGAACTCAGGAATCATGGCGCAAGTTCCTCGTGGGTTGGGTCCACGAGGCGCAATCGATTCGATGTAAACCGCCACCACGTCGCCCGGCTGTGCGCCTTCGATCATGATGGGGCCGTTTTGTGGATTGACAAAAGGCATGGTCAACACTTTGGAGGGCAAGTCTTGTTCGGTTTTGACTTTGCCTTCAAACGCATCTCGGGTTTCCACAATGATGCGGTCGCCTGGCTTGACGCTCAAGACAGGTTGCGAGTAAGGGCCAATCGTGTAGTGGTAATTGCCCTGCTTGGCTTCGGTCAACTCATGGGTGACAGCTTGACGACCTTGGGCCACGCCACGTTGGCGCATGATGGATTTTTCTAACCAAGACATAGTGGAACTCCTTTGAATTAAATATGGGGGTGACGGCGGTGCCAGTCGGTGGCTTGTTGAAACGCCCAACCAGCGCGGATGATCATGTCTTCTTCGAAATGGCGTCCCACAAATTGACAACCCACAGGCATGCCCTCAGGCGTGAAACCGGCGGGAAGAGAAATGGTGGGTTGGCCCGTCATGTCAAATGGGCAAGTAAATTTCAGCAGTGCGCTTAACAACTCGGCGTCTGTGGCGAGGGTGCTCATACGCTCCCATGTAGGTGCGGCAATGCCGGTGGAAGGAATCAACAATAAATCGATGTCTTGGAACAAGGCGTCAACGCGGCCTCGAAAGTCGTGGCGACGCAAAACGATTTTTTGGTAATCCAAACCACTTAAGGCATGACCCATGTCGATTAAGCCCGCCAAGCCTGCGCCGTATTCGGACTTGCGCGATGGGTAGGTGGCTTCATGCGCCACCGCGCACTCCACGCCGCACAAAGGGAACCAGTCATCAATGGCTTGCTGGGGATCAGGAAACTTCACTTCTTTCACGATGGCACCTTGCGCCTTGGCCACATCGATCATGGCCAACAAAGCTTGCTTGCTGGGCTCATCTATGCCCTGGAAACTCCATGTCAAATCGATGCCTACGCGCACACCTTTGAGCCCTTGGGTCATGCTGACCAAATAATCGGGCACGGGCAACAAACTGGCGGTGGGGTCTTTGGTATCTGCGCCAGCAATCACGCCCAAAATGGCGGCCGCGTCTGCAGTGCTACGTGTCATGGGTCCCAAATGGTCTAGGGTGGCAGCCAACTCGAACGCACCATAACGACTGACCCGACCCCAAGTAGGTTTGATACCGGTGATGCCATTGGCCGCACAAGGAAAGCGAATCGATCCACCCGTGTCCGAACCCAGCGAGCCAAAACACATGCCCGCAGCAGTGGCCACACCCGAACCGCTAGACGAGGCGCCAGGCCATTGGCCTGCGCCCCAAGGGTTGACGGGCGGCGTGATGTTGGTGTGATGGTCTGCATAAGCACCTTCGGTGAGTTGCAACTTGCCCAAAATCACAGCGCCTGCTTCACGTAATTTACGCACCACAGTGCCGTCTTCTTTGGGAATATTGTTGGCATGAATAGTCATGCCCGCCGCGGTCTTGGTGCCGGCCGTCCAACACAAATCTTTGACTGCAATTGGCACCCCGTGCAGCGGCCCGATGATGTGTCCAGCACCAATGGCAATGTCTGCCGCTTGGGCGTCCGCCAAGGCGTGGTCAGCCATGACGGTGGCATAACTTTTCAAAATGGGATTGAGGTGCTCTATGCGAGCCAGTTGCGCTTGGGTCGCCTCCACAGAAGATATTTGGCGTGAGTGGATGCGCTTGGAAACGTCCAGCAGTTCGGCGTAATGTGCTTGGTCTTGGCTCATGGCAACCCCTTAAATGGTGAGTCCCATTGTGCGCGAAGGCGACAGGACTTGTCCATCAAAAACTTTCCAATTCAAGTAAATCTAGCGTGATGGCTTGCGGGTCTGAAGTCATAATGACTTCCATTCTCCGTGTGGCCAAGGTGGTCATGCACCGACTTGAGGCGTCCCCATGACCACATCTTCCCGCTGGAAACACCGCCCCGCAGGCTCTACTTGGGGCGACTTTGGCCCCGATGACCAGTTTGGTCGCATGAATTTGCTCACCCCCGCCAAAGTGCTGCAAGGCGTGGCCGAGGTCAAACACGGTTTAAGTTTTAACCTGAGCCTGCCCCTGGACTTTCCTGGCGGCTCGGTGCTCAACTCTCGCCGCAATCCGCCTGTGCTGCGCCCCACGGTGCGCAACGGTAAACCCAATATGAACTACCAAATGTGGTGTGACGACCCCTTGTGCACCGATGTGATGAGCGACGACTTGGTCATCATGCATTTGCAGTACAGCACGCAATGGGACAGTTTGGCGCATGCTGGCTCCATGTTTGATGCCGATGGCGATGGCCTGCCCGAAGCGCTTTACTACAACGGCTTTCGCGCTGGCACCGACGTCATTGGCCCAGACCACAACGAAGGCGCGGGTATTTTTGACTTCATAAAAGTGCCACGCGAATCGACTTCATACGCCAAAGCCTTAGGGATTGAGAAAATGGCCGAACGCTGTGTCCAAGGTCGTGCGGTAATGGTCGACTTGCATGCCCATGTGGGCAATACGGGCGCAGTGGTGGGTTACGACTTGTTGATGGACATCATGGCCAAAGACAAAGTGGTGGTTGAAGAAGGCGACATGGTGTGTTTGCACACCGGGTTTAGCGAAGTGCTGCTGAGCATGAACCGCCAGCCAGACGCAGCAGTTTTAGACAAGAGCGGCTCCACCCTGGATGGTCGCGACGAGCGCTTAAAGCAATGGATCACCGACAGCGGATTGATCGCCCTGATTGCCGACAACTACGCGGTAGAAACCCACCCTGCCCTGCCGCAGGCAGGCGCTTGTACCGCCTTGCCATTGCATGAGCATTGTTTATTCAAACTTGGGGTTCACTTGGGCGAATTGTGGCACCTCACACCCTTGGCCCAATGGTTGCGTGCCCATGGGCGCTCAAGGTTTTTATTGACCGCCCCGCCACTGCGCTTGCCCGGAGCGATTGGCTCACCCGCAGCGCCTATTGCCACGGTCTAAGCGCTTTGCGTTTTAAGAAACGCAAACTTTTTTAATCAGCATTTCAAAGAACGAGGCTGGCTCGGGGGTGTACCAATGGAAGTAGCGTTTCTTAGGGCCCCCAGAAGCGGTTTGGGTGACGTTGCCATTGCCCATACGTCCATCAAAATCGGTGAACTTGATTTGGCGCTGGCGAACAGTTTCACACTGCACTTGTCGCACGGAGATACGTGAACTGGTGAGATAAGCACAGGTGTCGCCTTGGCAAGCTTCCTTTTTGTCTTTGGGGTAGTCAGACAAGGTGGTGACTTGCTTCATACCATCGACATCACTGATGCTTGCCAAATCGATGTAATGGTTCTCACCAAACTCGGGAACTTGAATCAAGGCCGTCCATTCAGCATGGGATGTGAGGGAAAGAGCAAAGAAACTTAAAACCAAAAAACGCTTCATACATGGGTCCTGACAAAGAGGAATTCATTGGCAAAAAAGCCAAACCCATTAGGCCGCATGTTGCGCTTAACAGTCAATCACTTCTTTTTGGCTAGGCCCAGCTAATGTGGTTAAGATGTTTGTATGGCACGTATTGAATCACCCCGCCCACAAGCAACCGCCCAGGTTTTACAAAAAAACCAAGCCAAGCTCAGCGCATCAACGGCCAAAGAGCTCAAGCCTGCTGCACGTGAAATTAAACAAGCTCCCCAAGCCAGCAAGGGCACCAGGGTAGACGTGCGAGCCTAGTCAGTTGGTTGTATAGATTTTGAGTTTTTGTTCCAACAAATCGGGTTTGATGGTTTTTACCCACTCAGGGGACTTTTGTCCCACAGGGGTTGTAACCCCAGCTGCTGGGATGATCATGATTTGATCGATCACGGGGAAAGGGTATTGAGCAACTCTCTTGGTCACACCCAATAACTGGTCTTCCAAGCCTTGACCATCTGAACGCATCTTGACGCTGCGGCCATAGCCTTTGAACTCTAGGGTGTGCATGGCGTCGGCCACTTCTTCGGTGCTGGGCCATTTACCGCCATTGGTTTTCATGGCTAGCTCATAGCCGGCTTTTAAACCATACAAGGCTTGGGCCATGTGGTAAACCGAATAAATTGGGTAAGTGTTTGTTTTGGCTTTGAATTTTTGGATAAACGCTTTGTGGTTAGCTTCGTCTTTGGTTTCAGGGTGTAAAAAATAATGGTCCCCTCGCGCACCCACGATCACGCCATCAGGCAGAGTTGCACCCAAGCGCTCTAGCGAACTTTCTGCCAAGGGCAACACAAACTTCGATTGCTTGAATAAACCGCGTTGCGCTGCTTGGCGAGAGAAGGTGTCTAAGTCACCACCCCAAGCGGTGGACAAAATCACATCGGGTTTAAGCGCAGATAAGCGCGAGACTTCGGTAGAGAAATCAGCCGCGCCAAATTTGGGGAAGAACTCACCCACCACTTTCACATCGGGTTTTAAGGCCAACAAGGCGTTGCGAAAAATCTCCCATGAATCACGTCCCCATGCATAGTCTTGGTTGACCACCGCAATGGTTTTGAAATCGGGGTTGGTTTTGAGTAAATAGATGACTGTGGCCACCATTTCAGTCGTGGCATTGGCTTGTGTGCGCACCACATAACGGAATTTTTTATCTTCCAATACTTTTTCGGTGCCGCAGTCCCACATGATGTTGAGTACTTTCAAATCTTCAGCGACAGGTGCCACCACATTGCAATTGCCGCTGGAAATGGCCGACAACATGGTTTTCACGCCTTGGTCTTGCACCACGCGACGGTACTCGGTAAGCATTTGGTCAGCACCCAAGCCTTCATCGATGAATGAAGCGCTGAGCTTGACGCCTGCGATGCCGCCCTTGGCGTTGATGTCATCTATCACCACTTCTGCAGCAGCCTTGGCGGGTACACCAAACACTGATGCGGGTCCCGACAAAAACGTGGTGATACCGATTTTCAGCTCGGTAGGTTTTTGCTGAGCCCATGTCACTGAAGCGCACAAACACAGTCCCAAGAGCAAGCTGACTTTTTTGATTGTTTGATACATAAGGTGTTTCCCAAAAAATTTAAACTGTTCTGCCACCATCCACAGGCAACTCCACGCCAGTGAAAAATTCAGCTTCGGGACTGGCCAAAAACAAAGCTGCTGCAGCCACATCGCTGGGCAAGGAAAACCGTCCCAAGGGAATGGACCCCAAAAACTTGGCGCGATTTTCAGGGGTGTCGGGCATGCCCATGAATTGGGTAAACATACCTGTCTCTCCCAGAACGGGACAAATCGCGTTGACGCGAATTTTGTCAGGCCCGAGTTCAACCGCCATGGATTTGGAAATGATATTGACCGCTGCTTTAGAACCGTTGTACCAAGTCAGGCCGGGTCGAGGGCGTATTCCTGCGGTAGAGCCCACATTCAGGATCACGCCACCTTTGTTTTTTCGCATCAAGGGCACCACTGAATGGGCCATGTGGAAAATTGATTTCACATTGATGTCGTACACCCTGTCAAATTCAGCTTCGGTCACCTCCAACATGGGCCGATTCAGGTGGGTGACGCCGGCATTATTCACAACGATGTTCGGTATGCCAAAAGTTTTGACAGTGAAGTCCACCAAAGCTTGAACGCTGTCGGCTTTGGAAACATCGCAGGTGAATGCACTGGCGTTAGACCCCAGTCGATCAGCCACCGCTTTGGCTGCATCGCCACGAATATCGGCAATGATGACCATGGCACCTTCTTGCACATACAGTTGCGCGATACCTTCACCAAAACCGCCGCCTGCGCCGGTCACGATGGCAATGTGGTTGTGTAATTTAGCCATTGAAAACTCTCCTGTTAACCATGATAGTGGATGAGGGTTTTGGTGGCGCTCACCTCTTCCAGCGCTAAAAAACCTTTTTCGCGGCCGTGGCCGCTTTTCTTGAATCCGCCAAATGGCAACTCCACGCCACCGCCTGCGCCAAACGCATTGATATACACCTGCCCTGCTTTGATGGCCTTGGCAACACGCTGCTGGCATCCACCGTTTTCGCTCCAAACCGCAGCCATCAAACCATAGTCGGTGCCGTTGGCCAAGGCAATCGCTTGGGCCTCGGTGTCAAACGTCATGGCTGCCAACACAGGTCCAAAAATTTCCTCTTGCGCACAGCAATGGTCGGGGGGCACATGACCTAAGAGAGTGGGTGTGACGTAGTAGCCCTTGTCAGGTAATCCTGCGGCCAATACGCCCTGCGCCACGATATCAATGCCAGACTTTTTCGCCTCACTGAGGTAATGTGCAACCCTGTCGCGCTGCGCCATGTTCACCACGGGACCACAGTCCAAGTCCATATCGGGTGTACCCACTTTAATTTGGGAAAATTTTTGGGCCAGCATGTCCATGGTGCGTGTGTAAATGCTGCTGTGAACAATCAAGCGACTGCCTGCCGTGCAAGTTTGCCCTGTGTTGGCAATGATGCCTCGGGTGATGATGGGCACTGCGCGGTCCAAGTCTGCATCAGCAAACACCACATGGGGTGACTTGCCACCCAGCTCCAGCACGCATTTAATAACGTTTTGTGCGGCAGCTTTTTGCACCAACACGCCCACCTCATTCGAACCGGTGAACGAAATGAAATTGATACCCGGATGCTGCGACAAAGCAGCACCGGCCTCTTCGCCCAAGCCCGTCACCACATTTACCACGCCATCGGGGAAGCCCACCTCACGGGCCAACTCTGCAATGCGAATTGGCGACAGGCAAGCATCTTCAGCGGGCTTGACCACCACCGCATTGCCCATGGCCAAGGCGGGTGCAATGCTGCGCCCCATCATTTGCGCGGGGTAGTTCCAAGGAATGATGTGGGCTGTGACACCCAAGGGTTCGCGCAACACATTGACGCTGTAGCCGTCTAAAAACGGCAAAACCAAGCCATGAATTTTGTCGGCCGCTGAGCCGTAATATTCAAAATAACGTGCCAGCACAGTGATGTCGGTGCGGGCGGTGGTCATGGGCTTGCCGGTGTCTTTGGCCTCCAGCAAACTGAGTTCTGCATGGTGAGCCAACACTTTTTCACCCAACTTCATTAGCAAACGTCCGCGTTCCAAAGCCGTCATTTTTCCCCAAGGACCGGACAGCGCCGCATTGGCGGCACGCACGGCCAAATCCACATCGGCCGCTTCACCTCGGGGAATGGTTTCAAATTTCAAACCGTCCACCGGGGACAGCACATCCAAGGTCTTACCCGATGCAGCCGAAACCGACTGCCCATTGATCATCATCTTTGCCATAGTGATTCCTATCGAGGTTTTGATTTCTTCAAACGAAGGAGCCGCGCTCTATCGTCAAAATTTGGTCGGGAATGTCTGCCAACAAAGCGGCATTCGACTCTGTGATCAGCACGCACACCTCGGGACGGCTGGCACGAATGCGCCCCAGTGCTTGCGCATATTGTTGCGCCAAAGCTGGTGCCAACCCTTGAAAAGGTTCATCCAATAAGACCAGCTTGTTGCCGACCATCAACGCTCGACCCAAGGCCACCATTTTTCCTTGCCCGCCCGACAAAGCGGCACCCGAGCGCGGCAACATGGTTTTGAGTTGAGGCACCACCTCCAAAACATGATGCAAGCGCTCTTGCGTTTGTTGGGCTGAGAGTTGCAGTATTTCACACGGTAACAATAAATTTTCTTGAACACTCATGGTGGGGAAAATCACTCTGTCTTCAGGTGCATAACCCAAACCCAGGCCGGTTCTGAGGTGAGCGGGGGATGAACGTAAATCACTATCGTCAAGGTGCATATTGCCCGAAGCGATTTCAATCAAACCCATGATGCTTCGCAACAAGGTGGTTTTACCCGCACCATTTCTACCCACCACCGCCAAGGTGGTTCCTGCTTGCAACTGCAAAGACAAAGAGCGCAATACTGGCGAATGGGCAAAAGACACGCACAAACCTTCTATGGTCAACATGCAGTTACCCCCAAAATTTCTTCTTGGACTTTGGGATGCGCAAGTACCTGTTGTGGGGCACCATCGGCCGCAATTTTTCCGTCTATCCAAGCAGCCACTCGGGTGGCGTAGCGCGAGACGATATCGACATCATGTTCCACAAACCAGCTGGTGACTTTGCGCTCGTCCAAGGCCTGCATCACCAAGGCCATCAAACCATGTTTGTCTTGCGAAGACACGCCGCTGGTTGGCTCATCCATGATGATGAGCTTGGGATGCAACATCAGCGCCATGGCGACGTCCAGTAACTTTTTATGTCCCTCGGGCAATTCGCCCGCCACCTCATGAGCTGCCTCGCGCAAACCAATCAACTCCAGCGTCTCCAAAATCTCTTTGTGTTTGACCGAATCGGACAATGATGTGAGCCATGACAATCGTCCGCCTCTGGCTGCAGCGGCAATCTCCAGACACTGCTGCACAGAGTGTTCGCTGAACAATTGAGGCAGTTGAAATGATCGCCCTATCCCAAGCTTGACGATGCTGCGAGGCGTTTTACCGGTGATGTCACGCCCGTTAAACACAATGCGACCAGCGGTGGGCTGAAGATAGCCGGTGCAAATATTGATGAAGGTGGTTTTACCTGCCCCGTTTTGACCAATGACCGCCAAACGCTCGCCCTCGTGCAATTCGAAATCGATCTGGTCAGCAGCAACCACACCACCAAAAGCCAAACAGATATTGGTCGCATGCAACAAAGGTTTATTCATGGCCGCGCACCTTTGACAGATTTGCTTCGATAGGCTAGCCAAGCACCCATGATGCCCTCAGGTGCCAAAGCAATCACGGCCAACAAGGTGAACCCCAGCAACATTTGCCACACACCCGCCATATAGGCAGAGGCAAATAACTTCACGGCTTGAAACACGCCAGCGCCAACGAAGGGACCCAAGGCATGGCTGGATCCACCCAAAATCATAATGAAGACCAATTCACCCGAACGCGTCCAAGCACCCATCTCGGGTGTCACCAAGCCTTGCGCTAAAGCAAAAATAGCTCCGCCCAGACTGACAAAAAAACCAGACCATGCGTAACCCACCCACAAAATATGGTGGGCAGAAATCCCAAGATACTCAAGTCGTGTTTCATTGCTCTTGAGTCCGCCCAAAGCCTCGCCCGTGGCTGATTGGGTGAAGCGCTGATAGAACCACCCCGCCAGCAATGCGATACAACAACTTATGAAGAGCAACATTGTTTCAAACTCGCTGCGCTCAGTCACCAACCCCCAAAATTCAGGACGCTGCACACGAATGCCATCGGTACCGCCCGAGAGTTCATACAACTTACCCAGCAAAGCCACAATGACCATGCTCACCGCCAAATTGAGCATGCCGAAAAAAATACCGCGGTACCTGACCACAAACGAACCTAAAACAGTGGCAAACAAGGTTCCTGTCAGAGTGGCTAGAACTATCAACACCACACCATCCATTTGGGGAAAAGCTCTGGCCAAAAATGCAACAGCATAAGCTGCTACACAGGCAAACATGGCATGACCAAATGACACTTGCCCAGAGCGTGCAGGAATCGCCACCCCAAGGGCAGACAAGCCATAACACAGGCCAATGATGAGCATGGTTTTGGTCCACGGAAAGGCCATGCCAATCGCCAATAAAACCAGCACAACCAACCCAGAAAAGACGCCGAGTTTCATCAAATTCTGCGCGACTGCGCCACCGTGAAGAGCCCATTCGGACGAAGCAACAAGACCAACAGCATGATGATGTAAGGCATGGCTACATCGATTTCAGGCAAAAGGTATACAGCCAAAGAACGGGCCAAGCCAATCATCAACGAAGTGATTAATGCACCGGTGATTTGTCCCAAACCGGCTGTGGCCACCACGGTGAATGAAACAACAATCATTTCGGCACCCATGCCTGGAGTAAGAGACGACACCGGCACTGCCAAAGCGCCGCCCAAGGCGCCCAACATGGCACCCAAGACAAACACCAGTGCGCCGATTTTTTTGACATTCACGCCCATGGCCATCGCCACCTCGCGGTGGTGAGTCAGTGCAACGGTTTGTTTACCCCAAAGGGTTTTTTTCAAAAAGAAATTCAAGCCTAAGTAACTGGCCAAGGCAATGCCAGGTATCACCATGATTTGGTACACGGTGTAAGTGACAGCAAACAATTCGACTGTGCCCAAGCGCGAAACAATTTCTCCCGCAGCATAAGGCGAGGTTCCCCAAATCAGCTTTTGTACATCTTCAAAAATCACAAAGACGGCAAACGTCACCAAGAGTTGAATCACCGGATCGCGCTTTTGGAAATATCGCAGCAACAGCACATCGAGCAACAAACCCATCGCCAAACCCACCAGCATGGCAGCCATTACCAAAGCGAGGAACAACCAGGGAGTGGAGTCAAATGCATGGCGCATCGCTAAAGCAGTCAGGCTGGCAGCCACATACCCGCCCAAGGCATACAAACTGCCATGCGCGATATTGAGAACACCCAAGACACCGAAGATCAAGGTCAAGCCCAGCGAGACCAAAAACAACAGCCCTGCATATGAAATGCCATCCGCCACGCCCAAAAGTAAGGTATCGAAGTTCATGCTTCAGATGGCCCCTTGGGCCTTCATGACCGCCATCTCTTCTGGGCTGATGCCAAACTCTTGCAAGATGGCCAGAGTGTGCTGGCCCACAGCAGGAATGCCATCCATGCGGGCACTGTAAGCACTGTTCACCCCGGGCGGCAAAAGCGCACTGAGCTGACCCACCGGTGAGCTCACTTCTTGCCAGCGCTTGCGTGCACTCAGCTGCGGGTGGTCCCACAGCTGAGCCATGGTGTTCATTCGTGCGTGGGCAATTTTGGCTTCATCTAAGCGCGCTTCAACCGCCGTGATGCTTAAAGCGGCAAAGCATTGGTCTATCAAAGTTTTAAGTGCCTCGCGGTGCACGTGACGTTGGCTGTTGTTGTTGAATCGATCGTCTTGGGCGAGACCTGCTTGAAGCAAGACTTTGTCGCAAAACATCAGCCACTCGCGTTCGTTTTGCAGCCCCAGCATGATGGTGTTGCCGTCGCCCACGGGAAAAGGCCCGTAAGGGTAAATCGTGGCGTGTGACGCGCCTGAACGCGCAGGCGGCTCGGCATCTTTGTAGGCATAGTAAAGCGGAAAGCTCATCCATTCTGAAAGTGATTCCAACATGGAGACATCGATGTGCGAGCCCTCACCGGTTTTCTCGCGCAGCAACAAGGCCGACAAAATATGGGTGTAGGCATACATGCCTGCTGCAATGTCTGCAATGGAACAACCCGCCTTGGACGGCGTGTCGGGTGTGCCTGTGACAGACAAAAAACCTGCTTCACTTTGAATGAGCAGGTCGTAAGCTTTTTTGTCTCTATAAGGGCCGTCGTTGCCGTAGCCAGAGATGTCGCACACCACCAACTTGGGGTTGAGGGTTTTAAGTTGATCGAATGAAAGCCCTAGGCGGGCCGCCGCGCCAGGCGCTAAATTTTGCACAAACACATCTGCGGTTTTCAACAGCGTCAGCAACACTTGCATGGATGTTTCATGCTTGATGTCCAGTGTGAGGCTTTCCTTGGAGCGGTTGGTCCACACAAAATGTGAAGACAAGCCGTCTACCCGTTGGTCGTAGTTTCTGGCAAAGTCGCCCACATCAGGGCGTTCTATTTTGATGATCCGTGCACCAAGGTCGGCAAGTTGGCGGGTACAAAAAGGCGCGGCAATCGCATGCTCTAGCGACACAACCGTGATGTGGTCTAAGGGTCTGATCATGGCCAACAACTAAAAAGAGCGCGGCAAGCCCAGCACATGTTCAGCCATGTAGGCATAAATCAAGTTAGTGGAAATGGGGGCGACTTGGTACAAACGGGTTTCTCTGAATTTTCGCTCCACATCATATTCGCTGGCAAAGCCAAAACCTCCAAGGGTTTGCATGCACACATTGGCGGCCTCCCAAGAAGCTTTGGCAGCCAAGTATTTCGCCATATTCGCTTGCGCGCCGCAGGGCTTATGCGCGTCAAAAAGCTCGCAAGCCTTCCAGCGCATCAAGTTGGCGGCTTCGGTTTCCATGTAAGCGTCGGCAATGGGGAACTGCACGCCTTGGTTTTGGCCAATGGGTCGCCCAAACACCACGCGATCGCTGGCATAGCTTCTGGCGCGGTCTATGAACCAATACGCGTCGCCGATGCATTCGGCTGCAATCAATATGCGCTCGGCATTCAATCCATCCAAAATATAAGAAAAGCCCTTGCCTTCCTCGCCAATCAAGTTGTCTGCAGGAATTTCCAGCTGATCGAAGAACACTTCATTGGTTTCATGGTTGACCATATTGCGTATGGGTTTGAGCGTCATGCCCTTGGCCAAAGCCGCGTTGACATCCACAATGAAAATCGACATGCCTTCGCTTTTACGCTTGACTTGGCTCAGGGGCGTGGTGCGTGCCAACAAGATCATGAAATCGGAATGCTGCACCCTTGAAATCCACACCTTTTGGCCATTCACATCGTACCGGTCGCCTTGCTTGACTGCCGTGGTTTTGAGTTGCGTGGTGTCTGTGCCGGTGGTGGGTTCGGTCACCGCCATGGATTGCAGTCGCCATTCGCCGCTGGCTATCTTGGGAAGGTAATGGTCTTTTTGCTGATCAGAGCCATGGCGCAGCAAGGTGCCCATGTTGTACATCTGACCGTGGCAAGACCCCGCATTGCCTCCGCTGACATTAATCTCTTCCATGATGACCGAGGCCTGCGCCAAACCCAGCCCAGAGCCACCATACTGCGCGGGAATCAACGCCGCCAACCAACCCGCTTGCGTCAATGCGTCTACAAAAGCTTCGGGGTAGGCGCGTTGCTCGTCAATGCTTTGCCAATAGCTTGAATCAAAACCAGCGCACAAGGCCCTGACGGCATCGCGTAATTCTTGGTATTCATCTGGTGGAGGCAGAGCAGTTTTCATCGGTCTATGCTAATTCAGCATCGGCTTGCATGGTCAGCCAATCATCATGGTCTTGCGCCCAGAGTCGACAGTGCTGACCGTTGATGGACATTTGTGCATTCAAGCGTATACGCCGCTGATCTTGGCACTCAAAAATGGGCCGCACGGCTTTGAAAGAAAAACGCTTGACAGCCCGGTCTGTGTGACTGCGAAGCAAGTCGAGCAACATAGTGGCGATCAAAGGACCATGCACCACCAAGCCGGGATAGCCTTCGACCGCACTTGCATACTGGCGGTCGTAGTGGATGCGGTGGGCGTTGAAGGTGAGCGCCGAATAACGAAACAGCAAAACCTCGTCTGGAACAACGTCGCGGCTCCACACCTCAGCCTCACCATTGCCTGTTTCCTGCATGATGTGAGCACCAACCGGCGGCAAAGGCTTGTCAGTTGCGGCGGGCATAGAGCGGTAAACAATATCGTGTGTCTCGCTTAAACACAAACCTTGTGGGCCCCGGTATTGATGCTCAACACACACAAACACCAAGTTACCACCCCGCCCTTTTTTAGGCGTAACGGATTGAATGCGCGAAGTGCGTGTGAGCGTGTCGCCTATGTGAATGGGCGCCAAAAACGCTAGGCTGCCCCCTGCCCACATGCGCCTAGGCAGTGGCACAGGAGGCAAAAAACCGCCGCGCTTGGGATGCCCATCGTCACCCATTTCAGACTGCTTGGCGTCCGGCAAAAAATATAGCCAATGCCACAAAGGAGGCAAGCTGTCGCCTGCCTGTAAAGCGTCGTCTCGGTTAAGCAGCGCAGACATAGACTGTACAGGTGCAGCAGTGACAGTGTCTTGGCGGGTTTCTTGTTTGCCAACCCAACTGCCCAGATTTGCCATACCAAGTTCAGTCACCATCATTTCTCCCAAAGTAGAGACGAATTAAAACACCGAGTGCTCACCCAATTGCACATCGGCCTGACCTGCCAGCAACTGATCGTAATGTGCATACAGGGTGTGTGTGCCGAATGACGGTGTGGCTTGGGCGTCATAACGCGAGCTTTGCGCGTCCCACACCAGCATGGACTCGGTGGCGTAGTAGCGACCAATGCGAGCGAGTTCGGCTTTGGCAGCCAGCGGTGG
>Ga0114962_10000469_pt1 | contig 35778 bp, 55 predicted proteins | sample C_130820_MF_Meta_FD_87017 | JGI IMG/M metagenome (GOLD analysis project Ga0114962, IMG submission 87017) | Freshwater microbial communities from Lake Croche, Canada to study carbon cycling - C_130820_MF_MetaG | ecosystem: Environmental > Aquatic > Freshwater > Lake | place: Lake Croche, Canada...
CATAACCCATTCTCATATAATTTGAATTTGTTTAATGATCCGTCATATACAATATCTCCATTTACAGGAGTAAATGCAGAAATAGCAGAAGAAGATAATGTGGCAACTCTGAAAGGAGTATTATTTACTTTTACTACTGATGTTGCAGATAGAGTAATGCTTGTTGCACTGGTATATGTAGGAGAAGTAATTCCAGTAAATGTAACAGAATTTGTTGTATTTAAATTTTGATCATATACTGCACCTTGAGCTGCAGTATTTATAGATATCCATGTCCCATTTTCATATAATTTGAATTTATTTGCAGTAGAATCATATACTACATCTCCATTGGAAGGAGTAAATGAAGAAATTGTGGTAGCAGAAAGTGAAGCAAATCTGAAAGGAGTATTGTTTACTTTTACTATTGTCGATGCAGCAAAAGTAATGTCTGCATTACTGCTATACAAAGAAGATGTAATAGAATTAGATGTTATACCAGAAGTAGCTGTAATAGAAGTACTTGTGATACCAGAAGTACTTGTTATACCTGCAAATGTAACAGAATTTGTTGTATTTAATGTCTGATTATAACTTACTGCACCAGAATCAAGTGTTACCCATGCATTATTTTCTCGTAATTTAAATTTATTTGCAGTAGAATCATATATCATATACCCATTAGAAGATGCAATTAAATCTATTGCAGTTGTTGTTGCAGAAGCAAGCTGCAATGGAGAATTAACAATTTTTACTGCTTTATTTGCAGGAGCAGTAATGAGGATATCTGTTACATCATTATATAAATTTGATTTTACTCGAAAAAATTCTACAGAATCTGTAGTATTCAGACTCTGATTATATTGTATTGGATTTGCAAGTATTGTCCATACAGAACCATCAGGAACAGTCACTCCTGGATTAACTGTAACTGGTCCCATCGAAAAGGCATTTTTATTTGCAGGAACAGTATAATTTGTTGTTACTGTCCTATCATTCAAATAAAATACTTGATCAGTTCCTCCTCCAGTTGCACCACCGCCTCCTCCAGTACCTGTTCCTCCTAATGCAATAGTCTCTACTTGGGTATTAATATTAATAAAATTCTGGTCAAGTTCTTCTACTGTGAGTGCAGAATTTTTGGCAGTAGCACCGACACTCCTAGTAACAATAATTGCCATTTTTTTATTCCCTATTTTTTACGAAGAAACGCCAATAATTAATTTCTCTGTAGCAAGAGTAACTGCAGTAGTAATATTGATTCTTAAATATGGCGCATTTACTGTAATTGGAGTTGGCATTGCAGCACCACCTGCAGCTTGTGTAATTGCAGTACCAATATCGAACCAATTAGTATTATCGATACTTCCTTGTATTTTATATGCTGCAGTAGCAGTAGAAGTAGATCCTGATAATACACTTACCAACAATGGTGCCATTGCAGTAGAATTAGAAAGTGTCAACGAAGGAGATACTGCTGTTGAATCTAACGATCTAAAAAATGGAACAACAATTATTCCGTCAGATTGAATTCCGTAATCGGTATTAGAAGGAAATGTCAGTGTAGTAGTAGTGAGAACCGTAACAGGAACATCTATCTGAGTAGTACTATTTTTCATCAAAATAGAAACTACGTCTCCTGTTGCAAGATTATGTACTCCTGCAGTAGTAACAGTAATAAGATTTGTTCCACTATTGAATGAAGTAGACGTAATTTTTACTTCTTTTTTAAAATATCTTACTCTTTTTGAACTCATTTTAGTATTTACCTTTTATATAAATTGTTTTTATATATTTATTATATTGTCATACCAGTTATTATCCATGTAGAAGATGATGGCAATGTTATTACAATTCCATCATTTACAGTAACAGATCCTACACTCAATGCATTACTATTTTCTGAAATGTTATGAGAAATAGTAAGGATTTTTGAACTTTCATATATAGGAATAGTAGAAGAAATATTACTTACAGTATTCAAAAGTGCAGAAACATGTGCAGTCGCAGCAATCAATTCATTATTTATTTGAATAAAATTATTATCTACCTGAGAAATAGACAATGGAGATGCAGAATTTTGTCTAAGTGTAATATTTGCCATTCCGGAAACCTTTGATAATTTTTTTAATTATATATATTTATGTGGCAGATATATTTTTTTATATCTGCCACAATACATACTTTAAAAAATTATTATATTGCTGCTGTTCTAGATATTTCTATTAGATTTGTTCCATTAGAAACAAACTGCATTGTATATACTTTTGCAGTAACTGTTCCAGTAACCAGAGTTGCAGTTGCTTTAAAATTTCCTCCAAATGTCAAAGTAAATGATGCAGTTCCTAAAGTATTGACAATAAGAGTTATTATTGTTCCTGCAGGTGCGGAGTCATATGTATATGTAGTACTTGCTACAGGAGTTACTGAAATAACATTTCTTACCGATGTAGGTAACATTTGTGAAGCATATGAAGTGCCAAAAGTTAAATTTCCTGCAGTATTTTTAAATGCGAAAAATGGTGTTGAAAATGACGATCTTCCAAATCCCATATTAATAATTGCAGAATTCCCTTTTTGTGTACTTGGTCTAGTAATGTTATATGTAATTGTTCTAGTAATTGGTGTTAATGTGACACCAGAACCATTTATTACAGTTATTGTTACAACATTAGTTGCAGTTTCTGCAGTAAATGCAGATGGTTGAGTTATTTGGAATACTGATCCTGAACCTACACCTGCAGCTTGTGTCATACCAGTGACTACTGATGTACAAGTAAATGTATTATTTCCTGATGCAGCATAAGTACATTGAGTAGTACCTACATATGCAGTTACATTTGATGAATTCATTGAACCAATAGCAAGATACGTACTATAATATGCATTTGTTGCTGCTGCAAGTGAAGTAGATTGGCATGTTTGCATTTCATTTGTAACAAATGCATTTGCAACTAATGTTGCTCCTTCAATTAACAATGGTATAGTTATTTGACTAACTGCAGTTTTTGCATCTCCATCAACAGTTCCGGTTACAGAACATCCAAAAGTAACAACCTGACCTTCTGTTAATGCAGAAAAATTAGATAGTAATGCATTATAATATACTCCTGTATTATCAACTGCTCCTCCATTAATATTCCAATTAAATTGTGGAAATAACATATTTGTAGAAAGAGTTTCCCCATACTTATTTGTTTGTGTAGGAATTGATGCTCCAAGAATTATTTTATTTGTCATATCTATATATGAAGATACTAATGCTTCTCCTACATACATATTACCATTTGTATATATACTAGAAGAGTTATCTACAAAAAGTCCAACTCTACCAATACCATCTGCAATAATAATAGTATTATTTTGAGAAGACGACCCACTTGCTCCAAATCTTAAATTAGTTTTTGGACTTACTGTATAACCACCAATATAATTTCCTATAATAACAGAAGCATTTGTAGATGCGTATGCGACACTGACATAACCTCCTAATGATATATTATCATTCCCAGAAGTTAGTATACTATTAGCTGCCCCAATTGAAGTATTATTTATGCCAGATGTTAATGCAGAAAGACTATTAAACCCTATTGCAGTATTATTTGATGCTTTTAACATTGCTAATAAAGATTTAGCACCTATTGCAGTATTATTTGATTGTGTAAAATTATTTGCAGTCGCGGATGAAGCAGCACCTTTCATCGAACTATATCCGAGTGAGGTATTATATGAAGATACTAATGCATATTGTTGGGTTGAATGTCCAATAATAGTATTACCTTGTGTAGTAACCCCAAGGTTACTAACACGTTGACTAGAAAAATCCCCAATTGCAATAGAATAACAATTTCCATTAACTCCACCAAGAGTTAATCTTAACAAACCATTGCCAGCTCCAAGTAAACTAGTTACACCAAATATAAGACTAGTTGCTCCAGAATTCCATCCATCACCACCATAAATAAGTTTTGCATAAATAATTATTCCTCCATAAACAACAATTTCTGCTCTTGGGTAGGCTACGGTAGCAGAAGTACCTGTAGGTGCTGCTGCTACTAAATTTAATATAACACAAGGATAATATCCATCTGTATATAAAGCACCTGCAGTAGTAATAGTCAAATTAGAAAAACTAGTACCTCCTGATAATGTAGTATTTCCAATACCAATACACGATCCGGCTGATACGCCAGTAAATCCTAATAATGCATTTATTCCTATTGCAATACACGAACCAGAAGCATTAAGGGAATATGTACTCAGAGCATTAGCTCCTATTGCAACACAATTTGTAGAAGTTGTTATAGATTTTCCAGCCTGATATCCTATTGCAACACAATTAGAAGCAGTAGTTGCAGAATATAATGTACTTGTTCCTATTGCAACATTATAATATGGGATACTTGCTGTTGTTCCATATAATGCATTTGTTCCTATTGCAACATTATTTCCATTATAATTAACTGGGACTATCATCGTGCCACCGTATGAACCAGTAGGATTAGTATTATATAATGCATTTGTTCCTATTGCAATATCGCTTTTTCCTGATGCATTTTGCATTGTTTTATAGCCAATTGCAATCGAATCAACAGATTCATATGAATATAATGTATTATATCCTATTGCAGTATTATTATTTCCATTCTCTATTGAAGATAAAGAACCATTTCCTATTGCAGTATTATTTTTTCCATCTAATAGTTTATTTGAACTGTTATATCCTATTGCAGTATTATTAATACCTGTTATTATATTTGATGTACTATTATATCCTATATATGTTCCTCCAACATTAGTATCTGTAGAAATAGAAAGTTTTCCAGTTCCTGTAGAATCCTGTAATATCAATCCAGGGTATCTAGATATCGTAACAGGAACTGCACTAAATTTAAGATTTTCTACAGAATATGCAGAACTGGTGTAAATAAAATTATTATAGCCAGTAGCAACATCATTAGCAGTGATATTAACATATACTACAAATGTCTGTAGTGTATTCGGTATTGATACATCATATCCTAAATCTATCAACAAATGTTTTTTATCATTTATAATGAAATAACTAGTTACTGAACTATTAATTAAAGGTGCATTTGATGGTGTAATAGAGGTTACAAATAAAGTAATTTTATATTTACCTGCAGAAAATGGAGCTGTATATGTTGCAATTTCTGGTGCAGTTCCTGTTACACCATCAAATGTCCATAACTGAGAACCTCCAACAGTACTGCCAGTTACATTAACAGTTTGTGGAAGAAAAGCTGCATCTGTAAATTTTTCTACACCATATACAATACTATCCTGTGTAGTATTATTTTTTAATATTAATGCACCAGAAGGATCTTTACTGGGAATATTATATAAAGATGTTCCATCTCCAATATATAATGAATTTGTGTCACTTACTCTTGCAACACCATTAAATAAGGCAGTAATGTTTGTAGATGATGCAAATGTTGAAATACCTGCTGCCTGGGCACCAAGTTTCAATTGGGCAGCAGAAATTGTCCTTTGGACAGTATCTGTTCCTGTAGTAGCAATAAGATCTGTCATTGCAGAAATATTTGCTCCTACTTGCAGAATAGTTGTTCCGTCACTACAATAGAGAACATTTCCTACTTTATATATTCCTTCTGCTGCACCAGCAGAAGGAGCAGATGCAACAGTATATACTCTATTTCTTTTAATTTTTACATTTGCAACTGCTCCTGTAAGAAATGTAGAAGCATTTGTTCCAGTAATTATTGCATCGTCTGCAAGAATAAATGTTGCATAAGAAGTGATTCCTGTCATTACAGAAGAAAGAATATAACTTCCGGAAGGAACAAATATTTCTATAAAATTTCCTGCATTAACAGAATTTGCTGCTGCAGCGAAACCTGATGTAGCATCAGATGCATAATTAAAAGTCTCTGAAATATAATCTTTTACAGAAATTATGTCCCATGCCTTGCTCTGCATTGGTCTTGTCACTGCACCCTTTGCCGATCCACCCTTTGCAATCTGTGTTATTGCAGTAGAACTGATACCATTTGTTCCGTCTATTGTTATACTCATTTATATATACCTTTTTTATGATTTCTATTATTACAAAATAAATTAAACTTTTATCTTGTATTTATATTTCTTTTATATATGAAAATATATTTTTTTTTCTTTTGCAGAAGCTTTTTCTTTTTTCTTTTCTTTTAAAAATTCTTTTGCAGAAGCTTTTAAAAATATATTGCAGTATTCAGGAGATTTAGATTCTACCTTTAAAAGATAGAAATCTTTCTTTCTCTTCTGAATCTTCTATTAAAAAAAAATAGAAAGAAAAAGAAGAGAAATTTATATTTGCATATAAACTATCGAAAAAGATATCCGAAGAAAACCTTTACTATTAAAAGGGAGCAGTGGTTGGGCTGTCTGCATTTACATCTGTCTACTATATTTCCCAGCGGTAACAATATTCTATTTCGGATCATTAAAAGAATATTGCATAGGTCTTGTTTCATACCATCATATAAGATAATTATTTTATATTCTTTGCTGCCATTTCTTATTTGGGCAGCCAATTTCGAATTCCTTCCAACTTCCTGATATGCAATTGCTATATCATCTTTGGTTACGCATCCCTGCAAAAGAAATATATTATTATCTTTTTTGCAGTGCGAAATTCTTTTTGTATTTCATATACCAGTATGGAGACGAAATAATTTATTTCAACCCTATTGACAATAAGATTAATATATAATATAATATGCTCTCTATTTACAATACAAGGAAAAAATAAAATGTTTTATAATATATCAAAAAAATTAAATATAACAAACGTAAAAAAAATGACTTTCAAAGAAATTTGTATTCTTAAACTTGACTTGTTATATGTGATTATATGGTCTATACTTGTATTGTATCTGGTAATTTCACCATTATGAAAATTTTTAATTCTACGAGACATTTATATCATGAAAAAATTCTACTTACACAACAATATAAAGACTTCTGACAACAACAACAACAATATAGCTTTATTACTCGTATCTACCAATGAAATAGAAAATAACTTTCTTGTCAATGAACTTTCTAAACTCATGCTGATACTAGAAAAGACAGAAAAAAATCTTTCTCTTCTTTTCGAAACAAATAGAAAAGAACTCTCAAATATGTATCCTCCCTCAATACAAACAAATTTGAGAGAATCATTGACAGAAATGCAGGATTATATCCATGCGTTTTACGAATAATAAATAATTGTTATATAAATACCAACCAAAAATAAATTTTTTGTTACAGGTTTTTTATATTGTAACATTTTTAATGGAAAATTCATTATGGATAGATATGTTACAATATATTGTTGTGAATAACACAAAAACCAAAATTTTGATCTTTTTTTAGTTGATATATACCGTATTTGGTGTGGTTTATATAAAAAAATAAACTACACCAAATTTGTGAATAGTAGAATATATTTTTTATTCTACTATTTTTTTTAAAAAACCAAAATAGAGAAATAAAAAAATGAAACTGCAAGAAAATAAAAATATTGTCGTACAAGAAAATGTCGTCATCACTACCCTTGACCAAGACGAATTCTTCTGCGAAGATACTTCTAATCATCATCCAAAAGATCCAAAAGATCATTGTGACTGCCCTCTTACAGACGAAAAAGTGTGGCTACAGATATATTGTGCAATCCTCGGCTCTGAAAGATGTATAGAAAATAATTCGCCTTCAGAATTTGCGGATAAAGGTCTAGAAGCATTCAGAAGAAGATTCCATAACTGCTAGAAAAAAAAGAAAAAATAGTTGTACACAGATATTATATATGTGATATAATATACATAATATCTGTTTCAATTAACCATTCCATTAACAACAACAACAAAAGAAATTATATATACTATGAAAAATTATTATTGCGAAGATTTATCCAACGAACCAACAGAACAAGAAATTGACCTCCAAAAAATTCTTGAAATGATAGAATCAGGAATTCTACCTCTATGAACAATGTATATCTCATCGCAGATCTCCATTTCGGACACAAAAATGTCGCAGAATGGCGAGGATTCGATTCAATAGATTCCCATGACAATACAATAATAGAAAACTGGAACTCCAAAGTAAATAATAATGATACTATCTGGATTCTAGGTGATGTCGCAATGGGCGATGTCTCTAATATCGATAAACTGGGCGACCTCAAGGGCTATAAGAAGCTCATTCTCGGAAACCATGATACAAGACCCTCAGAAAGATATCTGAGATACGTACAGAGAATATACGGAGCATTCCCTCTCAAAAATACTATCCTTACTCATATCCCTGTGCATCCTTCAGAATTCCCTAGATTCAAATATAATATCCATGGACATACCCATAACAATTCTATTTTCGATCCCAGATACTTCTGTGTCTCTGTAGAACAAATAAATTATTCTCCTGTCCTCTTCTCTGATGTAATAGAAATACTCGACAAAAGAAATGTACAAGAAGAAAAAGAATAATTCTCTTCTTGACATTCCGTATTTACAATGATATAATAGTCTCTCTCTTTCTCTCCATTCAAAATAAAAAAGGAAATATATACAATGAGCAACATAATGACATTCACAGGAAATCTCGGAAACGATGCAGAAGTACAAATCCTTCCTTCCGGTACTCCCGTACTGAAATTTAAAGTCGCAAACAATGTAGGATACGGAAACAAAAGAAATACTACATGGTTCAATGTCTCTCTCTACGGAAAACTCGCAGAATCAACAAAATTTACTGACCTCATGCTAAAAGGTACAAATGTTTTCCTCTCAGGAGAATTCTCTGCAAGAACATTTACCGGAAAAGATGGATCTCAAAAATATTCTCTTGATATTACTGCAAATACCGTAGAACTAATAGGACATCATTCTACAACATCTGCTTTTGCAGCAGCACCCAAATCAGATGCATATCAATCCGATATAGATTTCGATATCCCCTTCTAAAAAAAACTATATTATAATTTTATATAAAAACAACTGTTGCAAAATATTTGCAACAGTTGTATATTCCCACTCCCCCCTTCAAAAAAAAAAATTCATATTTCTCTCCTTGAAAAAAAAAATTTTGAAAAAATTTTGAAAAAAAAATTTAAAAGAGGATATTTATTGCTAACAAAATATGCCAGCTTCCCCCCCATATATCACAAAACACTCTTTTTTTCAAGTATTATTGTGAAGTATTTTGAAAATATTTCTCTTGACAATCTCTTGAGAATATGAATCGAAAATACCTTTCGAATATTTCTCTTGACTTCTGCAGAGGGTTCGTGCATTCTTTTCCTTTCCTTGCAAAACCACTCTGCAGAATATTTCTCTTGACTTCTGCAGAGGATTGTGAACAGAGGAAGATTTCCCTTTACTTTTACAAGGGAATAGAGAAGATACACAGAACAAGGACGATTGCAACAAAAATATATGCAGAGATACAAATAATAATTGGGAAGGGTTTCAAAATATTTTCCTCTTGACTTTGTTTTGAATGTGTGACATTGCACTCTTTAGAGTGCAATGTCATTGTGAGAGAGGGATTCTCTCAAGCTGTCATCTAGGCAAGGTAAACATTTTTTCCGTTTCCAGAGCATTGGTATTCGTTGAAGTAGGTCACTAGGCAGTACGTGAGACCTTCCAAGGTGCTGTCATCGGACTCTTTCCATTCTTTTATGGCATCTGAGCAGACTTGAGGCAGGTATGGCACCATTTCTGGTTCGAAGGTGAAGCCATTGTCTGCCGCACATTTCACGGCATCCTTTTCAAGGTTTTCAAGATACTCGTTCCAGACAATCTGGGCTTCCTGTGTGGCACAAAGGCAGTAAGCAAGCTCTTCTGCAGTATATCCACCGGACATTAGCATCACAACTTTCCCTTCTTCCATACGATATTCAAAAGAAGAAATATCATAATTAGTGCTGTGGCATGATTGCATTACTGCATTAACGTCATTGTAAGAAACTTTAGAATTATATTTTGACATGATATGTAAACCTTATAAAAAGAGAGAGAGAAAATGGTTTTTTGAATACTTCCCGAAGGAGACTATATATTATACTGTCTTCGAATGCATTGCAAGACATTTTTGCAAATATTTCGAAATATATTTTGCAGAAATATTTCTTGACATTCAGAAATTACACGAAAGATACTTCTGCAATACCATGGGCAAGGGTGCACTGCGAAAACGTCTCAGAATGCATTTTTTGATTTGTCAACAGAAATATTTCTGCAGAGTGGTTTTATATATATTATTTCTGCAGGAAATATATACAGGAAATATATACAAAATACTGCAGAAACATACAGAATATTTTTTGTTGCTATTTATATACATTTTCTGTAGGATGGTGCACTTCAATATATTTTTGAAATATATCAATAAAAGATTACTGATACAATCATTCCTGTAATATTTACAGGAATGATAAGAACATTTTTTTTTGATCACGATCTGCAGTATTTTACTTCTATATCTATTGCATTCTTTGCTGTTTCGATAGAAGAGAACTTTCTGTTTCTCATTCTTCCGCCATATACTGTGTACCCTTTAGAAGGAATCTCTACAGAATACTTTCTTCCGAGTATTTTGCTATGGTATTCGATAGAGGTAGTATTTGTTTCTATATAATATATTTCTTTGTATTTCATATTAAAGGTATTTCCTTTTTTGTGCATTCTGCGATTTTAATATATTTTCTTTTTCCGTTATCGGTCTCTATTATCAGAGCATTCTCGCATTGCTGTAATGACTCATAATATTGTTGATATGGTATGTTGCTGGAATAGAATATTATTGTGAGAACATAGAATGTCATATTCCCCATCCAATAGATGCAACAGGAAAAGTTTCTGCAGAGAGCAGTTGTTCTGCTGTCATTCTGATAGATTTCAGGAGAGGGTTCTTGTAGTTCGGTTTCTCGCATGACTGGTAATCTAGGCAATCGATAAGTCTCAGGATGTCATTAGGATTAGTGACAGGAAGAGAATTTGAAATGTCACATTTTTTGCATCTGATCTTTTCATTGTATCTATAATTGACAGATGACACATTTATTATTTTCAGTTTATCTGCATTGATTTGTGTACCCACAGAAGAGAGATCAAGTTGGAGAGAATACCACGAAGAAATGGTAGAGATATGATTATCGGAACATATGAATGCAGACATTTTTTTTTATCCTTTTTTATTATGTATTAGAAAGAAAGAGAGAGAATATTATAATTCAATTTTTAAATCGATGTAGAGTTGTTTTATTTGTTTTTTTACCCTTGCCACGTTGCTGTAGTAATGCGAATCTTTAAAATTGATATTACCTATGCATGTCCCGATTTTCGTGCCGTAGTGGATTGCTCTTGCCTCACATTCTATGATATCTTTCTTTGTGTGTGCAAATACAGAAGAAGGGTTTGCTTCTATGAATATTCTTGTTGCGGAATCTATTATTCTATTTCTGTAATAGAAGGAATTATTATTTTGTATTAGGGGAGAATTCTTATTGATGGAATTGATTGCGATCTGGATGCAGGTTTTCATTTTTATTTCCTTTTTTTATAATTTCTTTATTCTCTGCAGAATATATTATTATATGATTTCTGCAGAGAAAGAGAGAGAGAGAGAGAGAGAGAGAGAGGAAGAACTATTTTGATACTACTGCGACTCGTTGTATCTGTGTCTGCATTTGTTCCTTGTATTCAGAGAATTGTTTCACTGTTCCTTTTATTTTGATCTTGTCGCCAAGTTCTGCAATGAATGCACCTTTTGATACAAGGCATGCACCAGAGTTCGATATCATGGTGATGACGTTGACCCATCCGTAGTCGTTTGCATATCCGCCAGTACGAATGACCTGTACATCGAATACGTCTCTTTTGCCTACTGTACCGATAGTTAATGTCTTGGATGGTACAGGAAGTGCAAGGTGAGAACATTGAGCCGTCACCGCAATTTTTACGATGCTCATTGGTGTGTCTGCATCGAATTCTGTATTGATTATCCATGTAATATATGATCTTGGAAGTTCGATCAATTTTACGTTGTAGTGATATCCGAAAGGATATACACCTTTTGCGAGCATTTCTGCAATTTTTGCAAAGAATTCTATGTTTCTTGCTGTTTCTTTTTCCAGACGTTCTGCTTCTTTGCGTTCTGCTTTTGTCATTCCTTCGAGGTTTCTTTCTATTTCTCGCAGTTGTTCGTCTAATTCAGAACGGACAGTGAGGAGAGGCATTCCAGAATTCTTTGACCAGTCGAGAGCTTTTGTAAATGCTTCGTCAGGATTGATAGAGAGGTTGATAAGATAGTAGGAAGTAACATCGCCCATTGAATTTCTGTAGGTTTCGCGCAATGTGAACATTGCATTTGTACGACCAGTAGAGATAATAAGATTAGGAGTGAATTCAGAAAGAGAAGGCATTTTTTTTATCCTTGTTGTTGCAGAAGAGAAGCAAAATCGCTTCGATGTGTAGTATTATACAGAAGCGATTATTGATGTCTACTTTTATTTTTATTCTTTTGATCTTCCTAGACTGCCGTTAAACATTTTTTCTGTTTCTAATTCAGAAACCGAATATATCCTCTTGTTTTTTATGAAAAATGTTCCGGAATGGGTCTCTTCGAGGTGAACATATCCGGTTTTATTGATTTCGTTCATTGCATAGAAATATCCCATAAGACAGCCAGAAAGCATTGAAATGATGATTAGAACAGATGCAAAAGTAATATTTGTTTTCATTTTTTATTTGACCTTTTTTTTAATGATTGGATTATTATACGATTTTAATAATGTTTTCTACTTTTACGTTGAATACATCAGAAGAAGAAGATTTATCTTTGAATTCATTTGAAAGAGCATATCTTTTTGCTGTTTCTCTGTCGATTTCTACGCCATTGATGGAATAGAGAGCCGTTGCAATAAAGTTGCTCTTGAATGCAGAGAAACGTGCATAGAGGGTATCTTTGTTTTCGATGATGTACGGGAAAGTTACCCATTTTCCGTAGGGAAGACCTGCATTCTCTTCTGGAAGAGTTCCGTCTTCGCGTTTCTGTTGTACTGCAGACATATTATCATAATTCACTCCTACTCTGCACTGGAAGGTAGAGACCTTCACAATTTCTGGTGAACCCTTGCGAACCTTCAGAAGTCTTTCTGTGGTCACTGTGGCGATCTGACCGCCACGTTTTGCAAGAATCTTTTCGATGGTAGAGTTGGTTTTTTTCATGTTGTTCATAGTATATTTACCTTTAGTTGTTTTTTGAAGTTGATGATGTATATTAAACCCTTCTGCAGAAGAACGCAAGAATTATTTTAAATCTTTTTTCAGATATTTCTGTTTGAGACCTTCTGTTGTTTCTGATAATATTTGTTGTTGTTCTGGTGAAAGATCGAGAGAATACAGAAGGAATTCGAATTCTATCAGTGAATTCGAATATTCCCATGCAATATTATTTTCTTTTGCAGTATCGAGAACTTTCATATTCGATGATGCAATAAGAGCATCGATATACTGCAGGACAAAAGGGAATTTTTTGTATAATGCATTCATTTCTATTTTTCTCGCGTTTCGAATAAGTGAATGGCTAATATATATTAGCCATTCTGCAATGTCAACAGATATTTTAATATAATTTACAAAATTATATTAATTTTATATCCCAGAAGTTTTTCTATTTCCGGAATGGTAAGATTTACTGTAAGAGATTCTTCATACATTTTTGTATATTTCTCTACAATTTCTTCGAGATCTTTTTCTGCCTGAACTGCACGATCATATTCGTAGAATACGGAAGTATATTCATAACTATTCAAATCGTCTTCGCATCCATATTGCAATGCATCAAATATTTCACTGTTGAATTTATCAGTATTTTCATATTTGTCATATACATGCTTTGGTATTCCTACATATACTTTATATTCGATTGTCATTTTATTTTCCTTATTATATTTTTGAAAGAATTCTTTGGTAAATATCTTTTTTGCTCATGTAATAGTCATAATTGTTTTCACCTTCACGGAAATTATTCCACATATTATTTCTCTCGTTATTAATAATGTCTTCACAATATTGTTTACAATAAGAGTTTTTTGGCGTTCAGTGAAAGGTTTCAACATTTTAGTTGTTCCATAATTTTAATAGTGGAAGAGAAGGTTTTTCTGCGACAGAAATCTGCAGATCGTCACCGGAATCATACATAGTTTTTTCTGATTTCGGATAGGTGTCCACTATAGCATACTTCAATTTCGATTGCATAACTTTCTTTTGTCTTTTGTCGCCATGGAAAATAAAATACCTATGTTTAGGGAATGGTTTGACTGTCTGTATATTATTTTCTTTTGCCCATGTCTTAGGAGAAGTGATGCCTTTTTCTCTCAACGTCATCGAATGCGTTCTTTTTCCATCTACAATATACAGGTGATCATGAGAAACAGTATTTCCTGTGTACATCCAGTTCGTTGCCTGATAGATAATCCCAGAGTGACCATATTCTGTGTCTGCATAAGAAACGACTGCACATGGTGCCTCTAGTTGCTTTAATGCATTAGAAACAAGAAAGGATGCCGCATTTTTTGATTTAGATTGTACGACAAGTCTGCAAAGTTCGTATAATTTAAAATCTCTTTCTTGGAATGCATATTTCTGTATTGCAGGAGAAGGTTGACCGAATACACAAACACCAGTTATCATGCCGTTTTCTATCAAACCGAAACCTGCCCAGAATATTGATGCTCTTCTGGAATAATGTTTTTTTGTAACAAACTCTTCACAGATTGCCTTTGAAATTTTTATTACTTCCATTTTTTTATCCTCCGCCTTGGTGCTCTGTGGGAAGATCATTCGGATTCCTTGCGATACTTCCACACCATTCTGCGCCATCATAGCACAGTGGAAAGTAAACGAAGTTCTCTGTCCATAATGTAAATGGTTTTCCTTCTGTACCACCAAAACCATCATCAAATTCTTCTATTAATTCTGCATGATTAGAAAATGTAGAAATGTAACGCACATTGTCGTCTTCATTGTTACTTTTCATTTCGTCTTTAATTAATTTGTACCAAGTCGTTTTTGACATACTATTATCCTCTGTAGACTGTTACGTTATTTCCAACAATATAATAATGGTTTCCATCGAATGAAATAAGATAACTCAATGCATCAGTTTTATTACCTTCATCATCCCATGTATAATTTCTTATTACAGCATCTTTTACTGTATTGATGATTGATGTTGTACCACCAAAATCATATTCTACCAGTACACCAACAACAGAATTAGGGTCTTTTTGCATCATTTCTAGTACATTCATAATAAATTCTCTTTTTTGTATTTTGTAGTGCACATTGTATACCCTAATGGATATTAAAGTATACAATTATTTTTTTTTTATTTTAAACTTGAGTGTGCACTACGAAACCGGAAGTATCTTTTTTTGCTCTTCCTTTTGCATACAATCCAACAATATTGTTTTTTGGGTCTAAGAATCTTAAATCGCTTTCGTCACCGTTAAAAACAGGCATATCGATGTAAGATGCAGGTAATTCTTTTGTTGCAAATACTACTGCGACATTAAGACCTTCTGCAATTGCTTTTTCTACGTCTGCATCATTTCCATCTGCCTTGCTGAAGGTCAAATGATAATTAGAAATGTTTGCAACTTTACGATTCAATACTTTTGTGTAATCATAAAATTGTATTCCTGGAAACATTTCAAAAATTGTTTTTCCATCTATTTTATATTTTTCCCAAGAAATATCTGAAGTGCCGTTTAATCTGAATACAGGAATCAGTCCAAGTTTCGATGCCTGTTTGATTGATTTGGTAATGTCGTCTACCAATACCTTCAAAAAGTCTTCGCGGTCATTGATGAACATCAGAGTTTTGCGAATTCTGGCTTGTTGAATCACATTAGTGATTTCACCTGTCTTAAACATACCACCACGACCTGCAGTATTCAGGCATGCGGCAATGCATCCTGCTGTCGCTTTTGGGCACACATTGTGACCACTTACATTGCTGGGTGCAAGATGCAGAATATACGTCATATATCCTTGTTTGGTGCCTTTTAAAGTTTTTGGATTTCCAGTAGAAAGTAATTTAGCCATTTTTTGTTGCCTCTGTGTATGTTTGTTGTTTAAGTGATGTTGTAGCCATTATATTGCACTTCCTTGTGCATATCTACAATTAAATTTCGTATGTTGTAAATGGTATGCCTGTCTTCTTTAAATCCTTTATTACACGCAACAAATACTTGTATTTGCGCATTGCTTCAGTTCTTGAAATTTCACCGTCACAGTGCAGGTTTTCTGAACTGGCTTTGCAGTCGATAGATTCAGCAATTTCTTTTACATCAGATTCAGAAAGGTTGTTGATATCATATAAAGAACCACCAAATAATTGACTCATGCTATTGTTGCAATCTATATATTCTTTTAATGCTTTCATAGTGTCTTCTCTTTTTGTTGAAGTGGATGTTGTTTTTTAATGTTGTGCTATTGTAATTGAAATATTTTGAAGCTGTCAACAAAAAAATATAATTTATTTTTGTTTGACTAAACATAAAAATTAAAATATTATATGCTACATCAACTTTCAAGTGGGCAAACATCATGGAAACATTAAAATATAGTTACAATGTAGAAATAACCTTTAGAGGTAAGAATCCTTCTGTATCTATAACCGAAATTTTTGCATACAATAAAGATGATGCAAAACAAAAAGCTCTTCTCTTTGCATACCGGAATGGTCTGTGGTGCGATCAGCCAGTCAAAAAAGTCAATGTTGTTTTATCTTAATTTTTAGAGGCATATATTATGAGAAAGAAAAGAACTGTTACCAAACCTGCAATAACAAAGAACAGGCAAAAACTTTTAGATATGGGATATTCCTTACAGGAAATTGTAGAAAATAATTTGAATATTAATACAGTAGGTTTACATCAACAACAACAGAGTGCTCCTGTGTCTTCTGTTCAGGTAGCAGAAAGATTTATGAGTGACGAAGAAATTTTAGATCGTCAGGTATCTTTCTTTGATACTTTGGATAAGATTGCTCATGGTGTCGCAAATGGCATAAGTAAGGCTCTTGTTATCTCTGGCAGTGCAGGTATCGGTAAATCGTATGGTGTAGAGAAGATATTGTCTAATATGGATGACAGTGAAGTTAATCATTGTTATGTTACCGGACATTGCACACCTACAGGTCTTTTTCAGACATTTTATAATTATAGATTTGAAAAATGTGTCATTGTATTTGATGATACTGACAGTATTTTTAATAATGAGACATCATTAGGAATATTGAAGCATGCTCTGGACATGAAGAAGGAAAGAAAAATTTCATGGCTTTCTAAAACAGAAATAAAGGACGAAGATGGTGAAGTAATACCTGCAACATTCACATTCGAGGCATCCGTAATTTTTATTTCTAATATCAATCTCTCTGCAATAGTAGAGCAGAATAATAAATTGTCTCCGCATGTGAACGCGATAATTTCCAGATCATTGTATCTTGATTGCTATAGTATCTTTAAGACTGACCGTGACTATCTTTTGAGAATTGATTATTTGAAGGGTTCGATATTTAGAAGAGAAAACATTGACAATGCTGGCAGAGATATTATAATGTCATACATCAGCGATAATTCTGCGAATATGAGAGAATTATCTCTGAGACTGATATCTAAATTGTGTCATATTTATAAAATATCTGGTAAAGATAATTTTTCTGAAATGGCAACTGCATTAACTGGAAGGAGATAAAAAAATGACTGCAAGATACATTATAATACAAAAGAATTTCCCTATTTGGAGTATATATTCGACAGAGCAAAAAATGTATGTCAACAGACTAGGACAAGAGGATAAACTTGGGTTTTTAACTCTTGTCGAAGCACAAGCATCATTGAATTTTATATTAAAAGGTTATTAAAATGAATATATTTTATCTCTCAAAAAACACTTCAGAATGTGCACAGATGCACAATGATAAACATTGTGTAAAAATGATACTGGAGTATTCTCAATTGCTTTCTACTGCTCACCGAATTCTTGATGGTGTAGAATATATCGATGATTCTTCTGGCAGAAATATCAAAAGATGGAAACTTGATTTTGAAAGTTATGAAAATGTGTTGTACAAGGCAACACACATCAATCATCCTTCTGCAGTATGGGTAAGACAGACATACGAAAATTATCGATGGTTGCATGCACTGTTAAGGCATTTGTGTCGTGAGTACACTCACAGATACGGAAGGATACATAAATGTGAGTCTTCTGGTCTTGTAGAGAAATTATCATATACTCCTTTCAATATTCCTATTGTAGGATTATTTTCTGAGCCTCCTGCATGCATGCCAGAGAAATATATAATACATAATGATGCAGTATGGTCATACCAGAATTATTATGTATTTGAGAAAGATCATCTTGCAAAATGGACAAAAAGAGAAGTTCCCGAATTTTATAGTAAAAGGAAAATGTTGTAATGATAAAAAAAGTTGGAGTTATTTCTGGATGGATTGGAATGGTATTGATTCAATGTGCAACAGTACCTACCACAATAAAAATTCTTTATGGGACAACAGAGAGAATTCCTCCTATGGACATGGTATTATTGGTATGGGCAGGATTGTTTCTTTTTCTTGTCCGTTCAATAATTAATAGAGACACATTGTATATTGTGTCGAATTCGACAGGAATATTTTTCCAGTCGCTTCTTTTGATAGTAATATTAATAAAATAGGAAAATATAAATGAATAATTATGTTGCAAAACATGCAGGTAAATTCAATACGTCAAAGATAATTCCTTCAGGAAAAGAGTATGACAGAACAAAAAAATATGAAGAGGTAAATAATCATATTTTTTTTATGTCAGATGAAGAGAAAGAAGAGGATAAAATGCTGGAAGAAGAATTATTGTATTATTATATGAGGAATTAAAATATTTCTACGATAATATCTTCTATGTCAGTAATTTTTTGTGAAAGAAGAATATCTGCAGAAGTTTGTTTTTTTACTGCAATCTTTATGTCATATTCTACATAGTCATTGCCACTCATTTCTCGCAGGATATTACAGTATTCTTCGTTTACCAGACCTATTTCATGTTCCTGAACAACAAAAATGTCTTCCATTGCAACTGCAATATATTTTTGTTTTAGAAACATCTGCTTTTTTTCTGTTGCAATTCTTCTTACCATCGCATAATATGCAATAGTGGTCATGTAAGGGAATGCACCTATAGTCTTTTTTCCGGTTCTCTTAGAGATTGCTTCAGGATTATATCTATCGAAGTATCTTATACAATTTTCTATTGCATCAGAAATCATTTCGTCCTTGAACGAATAATTCTGAAAACATGGCATATTTGCTATTCTTGTTGCAATGAGAATGATACATTCTCCGAGATATCTTGTTTGTGTAATAGAAGGATCAAGTTTTTTCAATTCGATCCATTTTATTGCTTCTTCTGTAAATTTTTCGTTGTCAATATAATTTTCTGTCTGCTTCTTGAATTTCGTTGTCATTGTATTATTATCCATTTTATATATAAAGAAATAGTGGTAGGAGATCATAGCAGAAATGTTTCTACCACTATTTATATAAAATTTCTAGTGTTTTATTTCAGATTCTTCGTTATCAGGATAATATATATTGCTCCATTTAGTATAATTTTCTTTGCCGTTATCGCTTGCCTCTTCTGCCCATACAACATCCAAAGCAGAGACTGCCACCATATCATATTTTGCAAAATGTATTGCAGGTGCCAGTTCAAGACTTTTTCCATGGTTGTATATGATCTGCAGAGGTTTTTTTAAAAGAAACACAGCCGAACCAAATTCATCATTAACATCGTCATCTTTATTGCCAAACCCTAAATTTTCTGACAATTCTTCTTTAGGAATAACTATTGCCGCAGAAAGATAATCTCTTTCTGCTATTTTCAAAACAAATATTCCCATATTTTTTTCATATTCTTTCATATAATTCTCTCTCTCTATACATTAATAATTTTTAATTGGAATGGTTCAGGTATTTCTTTTTTGTAGCCTCGTGCATTATTGATAACAGTACAATTTCCTATTTTATATTCGTGTCTCCAGTGAGTATGTCCACATATCCAGTAATTCACTCCTTCAAAATATTCTTCTGGTAGTTCATTCATGAAATATGCAGAAATGGGGTCTCTGGAATGCTTCTCTTCAAGAGATCTGAGAGAAGGAGGGAAATGTGTCACAACAACAGTTTTTCCTTCGTAGGGTGTCATAATTTCTTTTAAAAGAAATTCTTTTGCCTCAATATGTAATTGTGTCATAATTTTTACAGAAAATATTTCTTCTCCATATTTTATCTGCCTAAAATCGTTGATGCTCTTTTCTAATTTCAATATGTCAAAAGGATCTTTATTGTTGAACAACAAAGGAAGAGAACTGCAGTCGCTCCACAACAAAGAACAAATGAATCTGATCTTTCTTTTCTTGTTGTAGTACACCTGATTATTGAAACATCCTCCTGCCTTTATATTTTCCCATTTATAATTTTTTAGACTATTCCCAAGAGAAAAATATTCTTCTCCATAAAATTCATGGTTTCCTGGGATATATACTACTTCTTTGTTTGTGAATCTCCAATCAATAAAGGAGCATCCATAAGTACCAGAATCAACATCTCCGCACACAATATATATGTCTGCATCATCAAGATATCCGAGTTCGTCCCATGGTCTAATATGAAGGTCACTCATTACTGCTATTTTCGTCATATTTTTGCTTCTGTTGGTCAAATAATAAAAAAAGGCTACGTCAGGTAGCCTTTTTATTTAATGTTGTTATATGGTGCCTTAAATTTGATATTTACGACATTTTTAATGAGTCTTCCAGAACTTTCACGCGGATATTATTGAAATAAAGTTGAGTGAGCCACAGATACTGTTCTTCTTTCGTTATTTCCTCGTCTAATACGATTTCAAGATCATCTTCTGTGTGATAGACTTCAAAAATATTCGGCATTGTTTTCATGTCAATAGTTCCGGAAGGGAACAGAGAATCAATTTCTGAGTCTTCCATAAGAAAACACATCAATTCTATTGCAGAAGCATATCCTTTGAATCTGGAAGAATTACGGGAGAGTGACGTTGCAAGAACTTTACCGTATTCTATGCTCCATAGAATTGTCTGATTTTTTTCTTCTTCTTCTCTGTCTACTCTGTCATCCTCTTTTTTACAAAAGAAGAAAGAATAATTACCGAAAAACGTCAGATATATGTCTGTCAAGATTAAAAAAATAAGAATAATATATAATACTTCATTTGTCATTTTTTGCAGTTTCCCATTATAAATTAATAAATTATTTTTGTTCTGTCGTAGACATAATAATAATTTCTAATTGTTCAGAATATTGTTTTCTGAGACGATCTCTTTCTATTATTTTTTCTTTTATTTCTTTTGAAATACACACAACATCTTTTGCTCCGAAAGTAGGGAGAATAGGTCTGTTGGGAAGTACAAGAGGAACAGTTTTATATATTATTCTTTCTGTTGGTGTCGGTGGTTCTGTATGAAAATAAGAACATCCACTAAGAAGGAATACTGCAATCACAATACTATATATTTTCATATCTTATGAATCCTGTCCGAATTGATCATCGAATTGGGCATCAACAGATTTCTTTTTTGCTTTTGCAGTATCTTCTGTCTGTTTTTTTCTTACTTTTTCTAATGCAACATTTGTTTTTTCTAATTGCTCTACTGCAACAGAATTTTGGTTTGCTCTTATTTCCTGCAGAACTGCCTTTTCTGTTACTTCTGCAAGTGTCACTTCCTTTTTCTTTTCTGCAGTACTATTTTTGAAAAAGGAAGTTAAAAAAGTTATAATCAAATTTATTAGTGTCATAATATATGTAATTGTGTAGTTATTTTTTCGCGTTTGCAAGTAATTGCTGCACAGCAATCTCAATTGCAAGATTAATTGTAGAAGTTTTTATATCTTTCTGAGAATTTACTAATTCTGCACCAATCAACTTAAACGCAGAAACGAATTTATCTTTAGAAGTAACGATAGAAGGATCTGCTTCAATAATATGTACTGATCTAACTGCAATAGGAATAACAATTAATAATTCTTGTTGCAGAGCAGTTCTGAACAAAACAGCAAATGCTTTTCCGATAGTGCCCAAATTTTTTAATAGAAATGTGATAATAGCTTGTGTCATTTTTTTTCCTTTATGATAATAGAATAATGCTTAATATTTATGTTTTTTTACCACATACCGAACCATATACCGAATCCATGAACAATTGCAATAGGAAAAGCAATTGCACCTGCAATCAAAAATCCCCATTGTTCTGCTTCAATACAATTCAATACATGAGTTCCCCATGCAGAAATATTTACAATTAAAATTGTTCCTACAATTAATACATATTGCATATCTTTATTTGGTTTCATAATGTTTTCTCACTTAACAATTTTTTTTGCATATTTAAAGTTTCAAAATATTTAATTATTGCTTTTATTTTTAAATTGTTCATATCAAAATAAATATAATTTTCTACTGCATTCAATATTTTTTCTTTTTCGAACGAAAATACTTCTTCTGAATTATGCATAATCATCTGATCTTCTGATTAGATAAGAATCGTCTCCTAGAAGTTCCCATAACAATTTTTCTCCTATACAGAGACCAGTTGCTTCGATGATGTCATCTGTCAATTCAATGAACAGATCACTGTCTTCATTTTCTTGAACTTCTATTTCCCATGTAGGATTTTCGTTTTCTTCTGCCATATTATATTTCTCTCATTTTAAAATTAAATAATTACGTTTTTTACTATTATACCACTATTTTTTAAACATTGCAAATAAATTTGTTGTTTTCTTTGATTCATATCCTATAGAATTTAAAATTTTGGTCAATGGAGCAATGAATGCTTTTTCAAATTGCATATTATAATCTATATATTTTTCTAATTTAAATTCTTCTGGTAGTTCATCAGGAAATGCAATAATATTTTGCTGTAATGGATTAGGTTCTCTCATATAACAATATTTTACCTTGTCTCCGTCCACAATGTCGCTGTATATATGGGCAATTTTAAGTTTTTTTACTGTTCTATTGAAATTTATTGCTCCTCTTACCTGTGCAGGACATCTTTTCTTTACTCCATATTCAGAATAGTATTTCATCATGTTATCTATTCCTCTTGGAAATGAGATTTCGTGTACAGGTCGATTCATAAAATCTTTCTTTACGTCTTCAATATATTTTATGACTGTATCATTATCAGATGTCAGAATCAATTCAATAGAATTCTTCAGAGATTCTCTTATACATTCTGGAGTAGAAGATCGAACAACTTCTAGTCCCATTATCTTAATGTAATATGGGTCATACCATATGCCCTCAGAATTGTGTACCAACATGGCATACTTTTTCTTTGCAGTCCAAAAAGAAGTAGAAGATATTGCTTCTCTCTTGAAATGTAATTTATGTTCGTATCCATTAGTATATTCGTACAATTCTGTATAACATTTATCGAACACCTTAGAAATTTTCTTTTCACATACTGCATCAAGAAATTCTACTTTTTCTTTTGTGGTAGCATCAGATTTAAATTTAGAAATAAATTCATTCATGTCCAGATATATCGAATCAGTATCTTCGTATACTACCCAATCTTTTGTGACAGGAGTATCAAATAAATTATTCATATAATTATTAATATACTTTTCGCCATACTTCAATGCCATCTGCCCTGATGCCGTGATCGCAAGAGCAAGACGCAGATCAAACATCTTGAAATATACATTAGAAATACCTCCATAGAGAGAATTCAATGTCAATTTCAATGCCTGTTCAAAATTGCTGTACATTGCTATCTCATTATCAATTTGTTTCCTTTCTTCTGCAGAATATTCTCCTACTATTCGCTTCAGGTCTAACATTTTCCCTTTATATGTCTTCCTGTCAGATAACATTTTCTTACACAGTATAGGCAAAAATCCTTCTACATTCTTGTCGAACATTGCACCATTTGCCGCAATACAAATGTTCTCTTCTTTCAAATATTCCAGATCATATTCTTTTTCGACAAAAGAAGCGATAGAATTATTTTCTTCGCTCATACCAACAAATGTTTCAGGAGAAATATTATATTGACAAATTAAACTAGGATAGAGAGCCGTTGCATCAAAAGATACTATCCATTTTTTTAAGCCATGCGTAGGTTCTTTTACATATGCCCCTGCAAATTTTTCTGCCTCTACCTTTTGTATAGAAAATGGAGGAATTGTATTACTTTCTAGTAAATGATTGTTAATGATTGCTTCCCATGTCTTCACAGGAGAATAACAGTCACCATAGTTTATTTTTGCAATATATGCAATCTTTAGTGCAATCTGAATGAGTGTAAGTTTTTCTTCTAGTCTCTTCACAAGATTAGTGTCTTGTATATTATATAAGACAAATTTGTTAAACGCTCTTTGTTTCAGGTCTTTATCTAATGCACCATATTCCGCAAGAAGTTCACTATCACTCATTTCTTCAAACATAAAATCTCCAATAATAAATTTATACTATACTACAAAACATATTAAAATAAATAGTAAACTTTTTAATTTTTATAAATAATATTAAAACAAAAAAATGCCAATCACGGGTTTCTGACACCCTATTGGCTCTAATACTATAACGGAGTATCAGCATGAATATTTATACGACTATCATACCAACCTATCTTTACATCAAAAGGCATTCAGTTACCAAGTTAAAATACTTCGGTAAAACTTCCTTAGATGATCCAATAAAATATCTAGGCTCAGGAACCTATTGGACAAAGCATATTAACAAACACGGCAAACAATTCGTTGATACTATTTGGTTATCTGATTTATATACTGATATATCTATCTCCGAACACGCTCTTCATTTTTCGCACGAAAATGATATAGTTAAATCAGACGAGTGGGCTAATCTAAAACTAGAAAATGGTTTAGATGGCGGAGCATATTTACCATCACAACCTACAGTAGAAAGAATTTGTTATTGTGGAAATATTTTTCAAACTAAACACTCTAGCAAAAAGGCTACTTGTGGGTATTCCTGCTCAAATACCATTACTGCTAATAAAAGAATACCAATCGCATTAAATAATAATATCTATATATTTAAAAACCTATTCAATAACGAAATTATACACTCTACTATTTTTGATTTTAAAAAATATTCTTTTCTTTCTGCAGCAAATATAAATCATTTAGTACATGGAAATCATAAAATAATAAAATATTGGACTATTTTTGATACTGTAGCAAATAAATTTAGAAATGAAATTCCAAATAAATCTCCCCCAAAACCATTAACTAAAATTTGCTCCCATTGCAATAAAGAAATATCATATGCAAATTATGTTAGGTGGCATGGGGATAATTGCAAAATGATATCATTCATTATGAATTAAACCTCTCAATAAAAGCTCTTTTTTTATCAAAGTTCTCCTAAGCCCCAGTTCATCTATTTCTTGATGATCTGGGCGGATTTTTTCTATATCATATTCACCAGAATAAAATTCTTTGAATGTCTTATAGGGGTTTTTTAATTTGTTTTGTTTTAATTCATAATATCCAATCGTATCTAATTTATAATTTTCTCTTGTAATAAAAGTAAACTTCTTATATAAATTTAAGTAGTCAAGATGTTGCACTCCATATATGTCATATGTGTTTACTATTTTTACACTCTTATCTTTTTTCTTTGTTCTTATTTCTCTTGCGCTCACTACTCCAAAAGGAGAAAGTCTTTTTGCATATTCTACTCCGAGAATCTCAGAAATTCTATTGTAGATATATGGAATATCAAATGATTCTGTGTTCCATCCGGAAACAATATCAGGATAATGAGAAGACCAGTATTGTACGAATTTACGCAGAAGAACTATTTCTCCGTCACATTCTACATAATTAATGGATTCGTCCCCTGTATACGGCTTATATCCAAATGTTATTATTCCATTCTTACTGGAACACAAAGTAATAAGAGTAATTTTTTCTTTTGCCGTGTCCGGATGTGGAAAACAATCTCCTACTTCTGTCTCAATATCAATAAAGCACATATCAATATCATTAATATTATACTTTACTTCTTCTTTATATTCTTCTGCAAGGAACTGATAGCTATAGTTACCATTCCCGTATAACTTCATGTTCTCTATATCTTTGTGTCGCTCAATAAAGCTCTTACATTCCTTTATGGTAACAAAACTATGCTCTACTAAAGGTTCTTTATATATCGTACAATGAGTAGCATCTAGTTGAGATTTTGTGTATATTTTTGGAGAGAATTTAAACTTACTTCTGGTTCTTTCTCCATTTTCAATATACGAATAAAATAATGTGTCGCCAATCTGTCTAATATCAGTATAAAATTTCATCGATAGTCAAAAATATCTATTTGTGTATATTCCTTTCTTTTTTTGGTATTATGCATTCTATTGTTTTCACAATATTCACATCCTCCATTATTTCTGCAGGACTTATCACATTTTTTTGAACCATAATATTTCTTTCTATGATCTTTTCTATTAGGATATTCTTTATCAAATGACATAATTTTCTCTTTTTTTATATTTAACATATATACACATAATACAGTATATTTTATGCACTGTCAAACAGAAATTTCTTCTATCAACGAAAAATTTCCTGTCTTTTCTGCTTTAAGATGTCGCCATTTTTCTGGAACATCCGAGATAGTATGAGAAACAATAAAAATATTTCTGTCGCCCATGTCATCTAACAATTTAACAATTGCATCTGTTCCTACAGTGTCCATGCTACTGCTGAACAATTCATCGAATATCAGAAGGTTTGTATTGCAAGTATTCTTTCCTTCTGATATCTTACGGAACGCAAATAATACTGCAAGATTAATTCGTTGTTTCTCTCCTTCACTGAAATTTTGATATTTCATCAGATCTCTGTGTCGTGCCTTGATTGTCTCACCAAAACCTTCGTCCAGAGTAAAATTAACATAGAAATCAAGTTCTTGTAGATAATAATTTATCAATTGGTTCAATATAGGAACATATTTCTTTATAATATTAGATTTGATTCCGGTATCTTTTAGAAGTTCTGCACAAACTTTATAATTATATATCTGTTGCGAAAGAATTTCTTTTTTCTCCTGCATATCAATAATTTTCTTTTCTATATCAATAATATCATTAGATTCTTTTTCTGTATTGATAGATTCCAATAATTTTACCAATTCCTTCTGTTGTGAACCAATAGTCCAAACATTTTTGCTCTTCAATTTATCTAGTTCTGCAATCTTATTGTCCTGCTCTCTTATTTTATTCATTACAACAAGAATAGCATTATATTCTTCTTCATATTTCTGCAATTTTGTGTCTGCTTTCTGGATTGCATCATTCAATGTAGAAATTTTTGTTTCGAACTGCTCAAGTTTCTGTTCTTTTAATTCTGAATCAATCTGTTGTGTGCATGTAGGACATGAAGTTTTTGTATGGAAAAATTTGATTTCCTTTTCTTGTTCTCTGATCTGATACAGATATAATTTTTTATATTCTACTATTTTAGATTTCTTTTCTGATATGTCAGGCATCGCAGAAGTATTTTCATATAGATCAGTACGAATTTTTATGTGTGATTCTATTGACATATCAATACTTTCATTATCTTTTTCGCACACATCAATATTTTTTATCAAATCATTTTTTGTGTTACTTCTGTCCTGCTTAATTGCATCAATATATTTCTGTAATGACCATACCTTTTCTGTTGCAATCTCTATTGCAGTATCTATTTCTCTTTTGTCCTGCACAACAGAATCATTCTGATCTTTAAGCAATTTTTTCATTGCCGTAAATACTTTTATGTCAAGCAGATCTTCTATGATAGTCCTGCGATCCCCTGCAGACAATTGCATGAATGGAACATACGATGCCGAACCAAGAATGACCAGTTGCGTAAAAGATTTATAATTCAATTTCAGTATCTGATCTTCTAGTATCTTCTGATAATCTTTTGTTGCTGCGTCCTGATTCTGTAATATTCCGTTCTCATATATCTCGAATATTGCAGGTTTTATTCCTCGAATAATTTTATATTCTTTTGTGCCAATATTGAAATGTAATTCTACTACACAATTCTTTGCATTAATAGAATTTACTACTGTTCCTTTTGTTATTTCTCTGAATGCTCTATTATAGAGCACAAAACATATCGTGTCCAGAATGCATGTAGATTTCCCACTACCATTTTTCCCAGAAATAAAGGTAACAGGAGAAGAATCAAGAGATATCTCTGTAGGAGCATTGCCATACGAAAGGAAATTCTGAAAAATAATTTTTTTGAATAGTATCATAATATATATTTTTTACAAAAAGAATTTTAAAAGTGGTATAATTATACCACCATTGAAATTAATAGAGGGGATTTATTTTGAAGTTTTATTTTGTTGTACTACTTTCCAATTGTAGAATGCATCCTCTTTCAGTCTACTGAGATCCATTTTCAATGATTCATTAATCTCAGTCAACTTTTGCATATATTCTTCGCACTTTTTATCTCGGATGAAATGAATTGTCATCTGTTCTCGCGTTCCCTCGTCATATATTACTGTTCCCTTCATGAGAATTTATCCCAACAAAATATCTTTAATTTCATCTTTACCATTAATTGTTTCTCTCAATTTTATAGGAGAATAAAATAATGATCCGGTTTCCAGAGATTTATAAATGAATGCAGATTCATTTGTTTCTGGATTGATTGCTGTTCCAACGTATTTATATTCCATGTTCGTCTCGTGTAGTCTGAATTTCATTTTCTTTGTCTCTTTCATTTTTGACATCCTCTGGTTTTTTATTTCCAAAAATTATGTCCCAATTATCATTATATTTCTGTTTGTCCATTTTTCTCTGTGCACTTCCCTTGCCACCATGCCATCCACTCATATTAATTACTCGCTTCGATATATAATTTGTTGAAAATTTCTTTTATGTTATTACTATTTATATTATCTATTCCATCGATATAATTATTTATAATTTCCATTGTGTCATATATATCATTGCCTTCTTCTGAATCTTCTGGGACACTATCATCAATATATTCAAAAGTTTCTTCTATTATCTTTAGATCTGCAGGGTTGTTATTCTGTAGTTGCAATATGAACTTATCATATGCCTTTACGTCTCCTCTGTCCTCTACAGTCAACTTTATTATCTTTCCGACATATTGACTAAGATCTTTCGAAAAGTCCTTGTTATAGACGATTTTCTCGTATATCGTAAAAGGATTTCTTATTTCTTCCATAGTTCCTGTATCTGTATCGTACACATGGAAATATTTTGGGTCGTCTGCATCTACCATAGTTATTTCATATGGCGTACCTACATATGTTATATTGCCTTTATTTGACTTTGTATGATAGTGCCCACTCCAACAATTATCAAATTTCTTTAAAAATCCGGATTCCATTCCTTCCTTCATTTCGTATCCCTTGTTCATCGCAAACCCAGAAAGTTCAAGATGTCCGAATGCAACCTTACATTTAGTGTTCTTTATAGAGACAGAAGTTTCTTCTTCGTTCCCTTTGCATATCCATGGGAGCAATAATACAGTAGAATATTTCCCTTCGTCAGAAAATTTATATTCTGTCGGTTTCTTTATTACTTCAATATTTTTATATTTCTCAAGAAATAATTCAGAAAAAGAAATCTCTAATGTGTCCTTGTAGAATATATCATGGTTTCCAAGAATAGTTACCAGACGTATATTCTCTTCTTCAAAAATATCAAAGAAATACTTTTTTGCATTGTATATAGAAAGATGATTAGAAGTTTTTCTGCAATCTACTATATCTCCTAACTGAAGAACAACATCAATGTTATGTTCTTTTATGTAAGGAAAAAATATTTCTTTATAAAATTTTTTAAAATATTCATCGAATATTGGGGATGCATTATGTACACCAAAATGAGTATCTCCCAGAACAGCAATTTTCATTTATTTCCACTCCCAAGTTTTGGAATCTTGTATTTTAATTTTTTGTAGCCACAATATCGCTTTTGCTAATATTTCTTCTGAATCTCTAAAACTTCCTAGTGCAGTATTGCATCCATTACAGAGATATCCTCTGATTGTTCCTGTATGATGACAATGATCAAGTTTTGCATGTTTTGCCGTTACCTTGTCTCCACAGATAGGACAATTAAATTCTGTCGGGGGAAGAGGATATGATTTTTTTATTATAGGATTAATGGCTTTCTTTGTGCTTCTGCATGATATACAAGAAGGTCTTCTTAAAATTCTAAATTTCTCTGCAGAACTGGCATCGAAAAATTTTCTATTTGCCTCAAAAGATTCTAAAGGCAACTCTTTTTCGCATGTTTTGCAGATTTTTGTTTCTTTAGAGATTTTTTCGCCAAATAAATTTATCATATCTATAATATAAAAAAATGGGGATGACACATCTCCGCTACGCAGAAATATGAAATCCCCTAATTAAAAATGGTCGTCTATTATAATCCGGACGATACGGATACTTGTTTGTACCATTGGTACATCAATTGGCTGGGGATGATGAAGTCGAATCACCGATGACTGGATCAAAACCAGTTGCCTTACCGCTTGGCTAATCCCCAATAAATTTATCAGTATATTTTTAAAAATATACTGATATTCGTAGTGTCACTACGATTCACCCAAATACTTTTAAGAATATACTGATTCGTATTAGCACTACGATTCGACACATTTTACCTTGCCCTTGCGGTCATGCTCCGCAGCTCAGTATATTCTTAATATAATTGGGAACCTTGTGGGAATCGAACCCACGTTATTCCCCACAGAGCGTCCTAACCACTAGACGATAAGAATAAACTGGTGAGCCGAGAGGAATTTGAATCCCCACTCATCGACTTATGAGGTCGCTGCATTAACCATTATGCTATCGGCTCAAAACTAAAAATATAATAAATAGTTACACAATATATTACCTAAGGGTTCAAATTTATATAAAATAGCGTCCCTGCTATATTATATTATAAATTACTTCTTTTTGCCTGTACCATTTCCAGTATTTCCGCAAATAGTACATCTATTTGCTTCACCTCTGTTGTTTTTTGTCCACAATCTCATACCTTTGCCATATTCTTTTGATTGAAATACTGCAGAAGGTGAATTATCTGGGCAATTACATGCTTTTATCATAATATATTTCCTATTTTTATACTAATTCGCCTTCTTTTGCTGTTTCTGCTTCTTCTTGGCTCTTCTTTTCTGCCAATTGAGCTTCACCTTGTTCACGGATTTTAGTAATCAGCGCAAAAATATCTTCAAAAGGATGTTTTCCTAATGATGCAAGGATAGCATTTACATCTGCAACAGTCAATGTAATATTTAATTCAATTTCAGATTCGTTCATGGTTATTTCCTGTTTAGTTGTGGTTGTGTATTTAAAGATTAGTATTATATATCATTTTTTTACATTTGTCAAGCTTTATTTTATTGTTACATCAATTATTTTATAATCAAACTTTTCTTCTGCATAATAATTTATTCTTTCCTGAAAATGTTTCAGAGTATGGTTCTGATTGCTCTTGTGAGAAATATCATCTGCAATGTCAAACATTATACACCCTTTTTTATTTTCTGCAAGTCTTAATATTCTTCCCAGTGACTGCAGAACTTTTATTCTGCTTTTATATGGAGAACAAAGTACAAGATTATTCAATTTCTTTATTGATACTCCTGTACTAAAAATTCCGTATGATGCAACAATAATTGCTCCATCAGAATTCTCTACTAATTTTCTTGTTTCTTCTCTTATGTCTGCAGAAATCTTTCCATGAAGAAAATATACTTTCTTGTGTCCAGCTTCCTTCAGCATTTTCTGTATCATATCACCATGCTTAATTCTTGTAAACAATAAAAGTGTATTTCCTTTCATTTGCATTGAAAGTTTCACAATAAATTTATTTCTGTTTTCATTTATAGATATAAAATCCATTTCAGATTTATAATCTATATCTATAAATAATTTTCTTGTTTCTGCAGGATAATTCAAAAGAAGACATTTTATTTTTAACTGTGCGACATGATTATTTTTCATCAGTGTTGCAGTAGTAGTAGTATTGTATTCTTTTCCTGTCAGACCTTCTATCACTAATTTATGTGCCTTTGCTCCCTGCAATGTTCCTGTTGCTCCCATACGGTACTGAATATTATGAGCGTTCTCATATATAGATGTAAGAGATTTACCTATGATACCATGACATTCGTCCGTTATTATGGCATCGAATCCTCCTATTCTGTTTCCTTCTTTCATTGTCCCACTATAATATGGTGGTTTCAATTTGTATATTGACTGCCATGTAGTGAATACAATTCTTTTGCCATAGTCGTCCTTGTCCATTCCTGCATAGACAGAATGGCAATATTTATGTATGTTCCACCCAGAGGCAGTAGAATAATCTGCAAAATCTGATCTCATTTGTGTGACAAGAGAAATAGAAGGGAAAATAAATAATGCCCTTTTTATTAAATTATTGTCCAACAAATATCTTATAATAGAATACAATATCAAAGATTTTCCGGAAGACGTAGGAGAAACGAGAAGACATTTTTTTTCATTGATTGCATGATGTATCGCAGCAATCTGATAGTCTCTTGTTTCTATTGGCTTTCCATTGGAATGTGGTCTAATAATTTCTGTTATATATGTCTTTATTTCTTCTATAGAAACATCATTTTTTTCTATAACAGTTTCGTCAACATAGTCATATCCAGAAGCATTCAAAAACTCTATCACATGAGAATACAATCCAGAATATATCATTCTTGTATTGATATTGAATAATCTTAGGCGACCATCCCACATTTTATTTTTATAGGCTGGCATGAACTGATATCCGTCTACCATAAAACTAAAATGATTCTGCAGTTCCATTGAGACACATGGTTCGCACAATATTCTCAAATATACTTCATTATATTTCGATATTGTTATCATTTATCCTCCCATAGTGAGAGTCTGCCATGCAATATAATTTTTTATATCATAGCTGCGACTATGCAAACTTTTCATTATAGATTCTAATGTATATATGACAGTCTCCATATATACGACCTTATCATAAAATTTACTGAGTTCTTTATCAGAATTCAATATTTCATTCATTTCCGTTTTCAGAGGTTTATTTTCTTGGTACTGATCCCAATTTTTTTGTAGTAATTCTTCTTTGGTCAATTTGCCAGTATAATACCGCTGACGCAATGATTTCATTGCATTGTATTCATTGTATATCTTTCTGAGTTTTAATTTGTAGGCAGACAGTAATTCGAGGTATTTTGCATGTAAAGAAGGAACTTTTATGCTTTCTGTTGCGATATCGTTTCTGTCTACTACAGAATCAATTTTCCATGCCGAATTAATTTCATCAAGATTCATAATATATTTTTCTGCCATATTTAAAAATAAATGTTATATATCTATTTATATAAAAAATATGACATGAAATATTTTTTTATTGTTGAAATGTATACCTGTGCACATGGATAGCATTACCATTGCTGTCCCGATATTTTTCTGGTTCATTACCATCTGATTCTAAAGAACCACCGCGTGGAATAATTATTTTATTTTTGTTTTTTGGAAATACCGGATTACCTTCGGTATCTTTTGCTCTGCCAATGATACCAACTTTTGTTCCCTGTGGAATATCGACTCTTGCAACATGGCGAACAATTTCTCCGTTAGAGGTATTTGCAATGGTTTTACCGATATGTGGAGAAATATCTCCTAGATGTGGTGTCTGCACAGGAAAACTATTATTACCGACCATATTCTTGTTCATTGGCATATGCACAGTAACATTTGATTTCAATTTGTGTTGTCTGGATGCCGTATCAAATTCTTTGATATTATGATCTCCAAATGAAGATCCAGCAGTTGTTTTGGAATTTGCAGACGCAACAAAATGATCATCTAATGGTTTCGGATCGTCAAGATATTTTTTGATATGATGCACAGAATATTCATCTGTCTTTTTATGTGCAGATGCCAGCTTTCGCATTATCATATCTGAACCACTTTCATTTTTCTTTATGTCAGAATTTCCTCCAAGATGAGAATTAAAATTCTTTCTGGCATAATCATCCCAGTTCCGTTCAATATTATCTGCTTCTTCTGCAAGATATTCTTTAAATGTTTTCATCGTTTGTCTAATCCGAATTCATAAGGTGAATCTGCATTGGTATACAGATGTTTTGCTGGATGTTTTTCATGAACTATTTTATAATCATCAAGATGTGATTCTCCATGATCTTTTGCATATGGTTTATGTATTGTTACCCAATCCCCATGATTTATTTTATCTGGAGCAGATTTTGGTACTGCCCTATATACATCGACCATAGATTCTGGTTTATTTTTTAAAGAATGTATTTTAGCAAAAACTGCTTTATCCCCAGATTTACCTGTACCATAATATTGTACTGCCTTATTAGAATATACATCATTTGGATACATCCCATTTGCAGTAACATCATGCAATGGTGCGCCAGAATCTTTGTTTGGTGCAGTATGAGATCCTTTATATTCTTCGTCTTCTAGTAATTTACCAATGAAAATTTTAAATGTTTTCATTATTCTCTCCTTTATTTTCTAATGAAATTTAAAATATGTGTATCTGAAGGTTGCATTGCATGTGATATATGTAGTATCTTCTGCAGTTGTTCCAAATGTGAGTGTAGATATCCTAATAGGAAACAAATCTGTAAAATGAACATCTAAATTTATATTATTATTATTTGTTAAAATACTCAATATTCCGTCAGATGTCAATTGTGATTGACCATTCACAGATGTTCTGCCAAATAGACGCTTTTTCTCGCTCTCACTGAATTCTTTGAATTGATCCAATGATTCGGGATGACCAAGACCATATATCCAGTGTTGCAATTCCTTGTAGTTTTTTAGATCTTCGTCCACAATAAAAGAAAGTTCTAAATCATCGTAATCTATTTTATCTGAAGGTACATGATAATCTTGTACTGGAGTACCAATATTTATACTTCCCATGCTCAATTCAGGTATTGGACAGACTTGAGTAAAAAATGTCACAGTAGGTATCTTGTCTATCACAAGACGAAATCCTAGCTGCGAAAGAAATTTTGGTTGATTTGGTAGAAGCATTATTTATTTTCCAGAATTTTTTTTATATAAATAGTATTTATACATTAAATGTATTGAAAAAAAATGTATTGCCCCCATGTCATATTTTGACATTACAAGAATTTCACCCTGCATAGTAATTGCAGAGATGTGTAAGTACAGATATCAGAACTGGAAATGGTCTGATTTATATTGGTACAAAGAATTCGAAATTGCATGACAAAATACAGGAAAGTCATGTCTAAAATAAATACCGTATATGATGGTGTGAAACAAAACCTATATAGATACTGCTAATGACTTGATTTAGTATCTATTACCGCTGGGATCTCAGTAAACAGATGTAAATGCAGACAGCCCAACCACTGCTTCCTTTTAATAATAAAGGTTTTCTTCAAGTATCTTTTCGAGAGATTATATGCATATGTGCTTTCTGTTTCGTAGAATGTTTCTTTTTTTTTATGTTACAGAAAGTATTATAATTTTTTCAGATTTTATCTTTCACAGGTAAAATCTATCCTCCTGAATTCTGCAACAGAAAAAGCTTCTGCAAAAGAAATCAAAAAATAAAAAAAAAGAAAAG
>Ga0114962_10000470_pt1 | contig 35766 bp, 27 predicted proteins | sample C_130820_MF_Meta_FD_87017 | JGI IMG/M metagenome (GOLD analysis project Ga0114962, IMG submission 87017) | Freshwater microbial communities from Lake Croche, Canada to study carbon cycling - C_130820_MF_MetaG | ecosystem: Environmental > Aquatic > Freshwater > Lake | place: Lake Croche, Canada...
AGGCCCCACTTCGTTTGCTTTAACAGTAATTGCAGCCAGTTCGCGTTCGCGTTTCATTGCTTTGCCGACACCCGTCAGTGTAGATCCAGACATCAAGCTATAGCTGCCTGCATTAGGGAAAGTTACGAGTACTTCTGTTCTAGCTGCGGGACCGATCTCGAGCCTATCTGTCACTTCATCGTTTAATAGCGGTGAGCCATCCAGCGCGATGACTTTAAATTTCACGCCTTTGATGAATAAGTGCAAATAATCATTGGGGCTTTGATTGCTGAGACGCCAAAACTCAGTGCTCCCTGCAACAATCTGAATATCACTATGTGCTTGGCCATTAATAGTTTGAATCACACCATGCAATCGTTTGGTCTCTGGTGTTTCGTTACTTTCGGGTATGGAAAAAGTTTTGAGTACAAGTAAACGCTCTTTTAAACCTTGTGTTTCTGGTACACGAGAAGTGATTCCTTCAACAATGATCGCACCAGATAGCCCCTTATTGATTTGTTCTTCAGCTTTTTGGTGAATATGAGTGTGGTACCAGTACAGACCCGGTGGTTGAGTCTGAGGAATATTCATGGTGTAAGCAAAAACTTGTCCGGGTTGTATTTCGACATGCATATTGTCACCGTTGCCTTGCGGTGAGCCGTGGTAGCCATGAAAATGGAAGTTTGTGATCTCGTCGGTGGCATTCACCATCTTCATGTTAATGGTATCGCCGGGGTTAACGTGAAGCACGGGTCCAGCATATTCCCCATTGAAGGTCAGCGCGTTCAGACTCACCCCATCTAAGATAATCTGTTTTTTTCGGCTTTTAGCGTGAATTCGAGCTGACCATTATGGCTGCGCAACGCCGTCATCTGATGGAAGTTACCGGGTATATCCATGGCAGGTGAGGAAATGGAGGCAGTCTCACTAGGTCTAAAAAATTGAGCATGCAGAGAGTGAAAGCCCGATCAATACACAGCAGGCGAGGCGAGAAAGTTTCATTCAGATGATCTCGTAATGATTCAAGACTATTGTATGCGAAGAGCGGGTGCGTGTTCTGAAACTGCGTCATTGGTGATGTTTCCAATCACAGCCGCGGAATGAAAACCTTCTTTCTGAAAGATTTCAAGAACGGCATTTGCATGATCGGGTGAGCAGGAAACTAACAGGCCGCCGCTGGTTTGTGGATCGCTGAGAAGATCGCGATGCACTTTTGAGAGTCCTGCCGTGAGCTGCACTTCATGGCCATAGCCCGCCCAGTTGCGGCCCGATGCGCCGGTAACTTGTCCATCTGCTGCACGCGCTTCTATACCCTCTAAAAGAGGTACCTTTGCCCATTCGATATCAATCACTTTACCACACCCGCGTGCGAGCTCTAAGGCATGTCCGGCAAGACCAAAGCCGGTGATGTCGGTTAGGGCATGCACCCCTTTTAATTGTGCAAGTGCCGGACCGGGTGTGTTGAGGCGTGTGGTGGTATCGATGAGTTGCGCATAGCCTTGAGCATCAAGTAGATCTTTTTTCAGTGCCGCTGTAAGAATGCCCACTCCCAGTGGTTTGCCAAGAATCAGGACATCACCTGCCTGTGCGGCTGAGTTACGTCTGACTAATTTAGGATGGACCAACCCCATCACAACCAAACCATAAATGGGTTCGACTGAATCAATGCTATGTCCACCAGCGATAGGGATACCTGCCCGTGCGCAAATAGAGCGACCACCTTCAAGGATCTTACCTATGGTTTCGGTGCTCAATACATTAATCGGCATACCGAGGAGCGCGAGGGCAAGAATAGGTGTTCCACCCATGGCATACACATCAGAAATGGCATTGGTGGCGGCGATGGCTCCAAAGTCAAATGGGTCATCCACTACCGGCATAAAAAAGTCGGTGGTAGCCACTAAGGCCTGTTCATCATTCAGTTGATACACCGCCGCATCGTCAGCGGTTTCTAATCCAACTAAGAGCGCCTCCGGGATGAGCATATTGGAACTCCCCCGTAAGATTTCAGACAGAACGCCTGGTGCAATCTTGCAGCCACACCCCCCGCCATGGGATAGGGAGGTCAGCTTGGGTTCGCCAGCAGGGGTAGAGCTATGCAGGAAGGCATTCATTCAATAATTCCAATAGGGAGTGTTGTTCATTATCGGGTGTAAACAGGTGCGCCCTTTCGGCGCATTGTGCCGTTAGATGATCGAGAAAGCGATCTGTTTGCAATACATTCGACTGTGTCTTCCGGCATAGCAGAATGAGATCGATTAATTGATCCACATGACCCCAGTTAAAGTATCCTGCGTAGTCTATCCCCAGCATGCCTTTGTTACCATCAATCTGAGAGGCCAGAACTGGAGTACCACTGCATATTGCTTCCATCACAACATGTGCCCCTCCTTCCATTTTGCTTGGGTGGATGAGGAGGTGCGTATTGCGAATGCGTTGGCGTGTTTGAGCATGAGGCATGGCCCCTAGGTAGTGAAAATTGGCTAAGCTGCTATTTAATGACTGCGCTTCTTCAAGTAAGCTTTCATCAAGACCCGATCCGATCAGATCGAACTGAATATCTTTGTACTCAGCCATACCCTGAGCAGCCTTGAAAAAGGTTTGAGGAGATTTCTCTTCACGTAAATGTCCCACCATCAACACACGAAGTTTATTATTGGACTTGATAGCAGGTTTCCAAAAGGGTGTTGATTGAAAAATGCAATGCGTTTTAGCTTGATGTTGCAAAGGTAATTCTTGAATACCTAATTCTTGCAATACAACGAGGCGATCTGCTAGATCTATACTTTTTTGTGCTGCTGAATTGTTCGCAATATCCCGGTAAAGATCGGTTCCTGTCAGCACAACGATAAGAGGTTTACTAGGATGAATGTGACGCCAACTTTGAATGGCTGAAGCAGAGCGACGGGCATGTAAGGCAATCATGAGATCCGCTGACCGGATTGCTGGTTCATCTACCTCTAAATGGATGGAGACCTGTGCGAATGAAGATAGCAGCCCGGCCCAGCGCTCCGCAGTGCGCCAATTACCATTATTTTGTGCATTTGTTGCTGGACACACTATTAGTATCCTAGGTCGTTTAGACTGATCGAGGACTGTAATCAATTTGGTATTGCCTTTTTTCAATGTATAGCCTTAAAAAGTTGTGATGGATGTCTTATGCCCAAGCAATTCAAAGATCCTGGTTATTTGCGACATCTCTCTGCAGAACAACTCCAAATTGATTTAATTGAAGCCCGGACATTGACTAAGGCATATTTAGAGCAATGGAGAACACTGACGAATGATCTCCGTGCGAAGCTGCCATTGCATGTTGAGTGGAATCTACCAGAATGGGAAGCAGGGCATATTGCATGGTTTCAGGAGTATTGGATTGCACGAAACCCTGATCGTTCCCTAGGATGCCAGGCAAATCCTCACTTAGCGCGTTTGTCCTCTTTGATGGCAAACAGTGACGCACTCTATCATTCGAGTGTGATCGCGCATGACCCACGCTGGAACCTTCCTTTTCCTGCACCTGATGCGCTTGAGCGGTATTTGGATCAGGGATTAGAGGGAACATTAAATCTGCTCAGAGAGCTTTCAGCCTGCGATGATTTATCACAAGTAAAGTCTTCCTTGTATTTCTTTAGGCTTGCTTTATATCACGAGGACATGCACGCAGAAGCAGCCAACTACTCAATCAATCATTACTTGCATGATGTTGGGCGAAGACTGGCGGTGGGTGAGGAGATCACCGAAATGATTACATCCTTAACGCACGCTGGAGTTTTTGCCGAAATGCAATCGAAGCCTCAGTTGCAAGAGGGTGGGCGTTCAGAACAACTCATGATTCAAGATGGAGAAAGACAGTTTGGGGCGCTATCAGAAATGGGCTTTGCCTTTGATAACGAGCTTCCGCCTTTTTCTCGATGGGTTCCCCCCTTTTCAATTGATGCCACCCCTGTTTCTGTTGGGGATTATGGTGCATTTATTCTCGCGGGAGGCTATCAAAATTCAAGTTATTGGAGTGACGAGGGGTGGTTGTGGAGATCCCAGCGACAAGTTGAGTTACCCCGTTTTCATCGCCTAAATAGGGGTAAGTTTGAACGTTGCTCTTTTGGAAATTGGCTTGAAGTGCGTGAGGATAGTCCTATTGTGCATGTCACGGCCTATGAAGCTGAGGCGTGGTGTGCTTGGGCGGAACGCCGCTTACCCACCGAGCATGAATGGACTTCGGCTGCCGCTGAGTTCCCTGAAGCATTTATATGGGGGCAGGTATGGGAATGGACGCAGAGCGATTTTCTCCCTTTTAATGGGTTTGTGGCACACCCCTATGTGGATTATTCACAGCCCTGGTTTACCGGCTATCGCGTACTAAAAGGTGCTTCTTTTGCTACCCGTCATCGAATGCGCAACCCGATTTACAGAAACTTCTATGTGGCAAGTCGCAATGACATTTATTCTGGTTTTAGAACGTGTGCGCGATAAACCGCAAACCACTTTGATACATCTGTCCACACGTCAACGTGAGCAAATCCAGCTTCTTCCAGTAACTGTGTGAAATCATCGGGTGACCATTTATAAGAATATTCGGTGAGGATAGATTCACTCTCTCTGAAGCTACGTTCCCCGCCCGGCCAGGAAACTCTTATCCTGCGCCGAGCTACTAGGTGCATTTCTATCCTTGAGTCTTCTTCGTTAAAAAGGGCTGTATGGCGCCAATCTTCAATAGAAAAATCACTCCCTAGAATGCGGTTGATGTGGTTGAGTATGTTGAGATTAAATGCTGCAGTGACCCCCAGCCCATCATCATAGGCGGCCTCTAAAGTATCCAGTTCCTTCACGGTGTCTACCCCAATAATGAGTGAGCCATCTGAGGAGAGTGCTTGCATCGCCTTGAGTAGTTTGAGGGCTTGGGGAGGCTCGAAATTGCCAATACTTGAACCAGGGTAGAAGATGTCACGCGGACCCTGACCAAGTTCCGGGGTTTCGTTTGGAATATTTAGTGCTCCAGAAAAATCATAGCTCAGACCAAATAATGGCAAGTTAGGGAATCTTTCGCTGAGTCGCGTGAGGCCCTCTTGCAAAAACTCGGCAGCAATCTCGATACCCACAAAACGGGAGGGCTGCATCCAATTCAGTAAGCGCTCGGCTTTGCGGCAGCTGCCAGCTCCAAGTTCAATCAATGGACGACCCTTAGGAATTGCACCAAAAATCTGTGCACCATACCGTTCAAAAATAAGAGATTCGGTACGAGTAGGGTAGTACTCATCCAGGTTCGTAATGGCCTCGAATAGCCTGGAGCCTAGATTATCGTAGAAATATTTTGGAGCAATCTCTGCTTGTTCTTTTAACAAGTCCGCGGCGATGGTCTGAGCTGGAGATAAGACGTTGGCTATTTTTTGTTGTGGTGAAATTTGAATGAACGTAGGAGTCGTCATAAGGTCAATGTAAACTTAACGGTTTGGTCCGGACTCTAACACCTTTAGAGTTAGATCATTACTTTCTCACTTTACTTGGAGTCTTTACTGATGATTGCTCGCTTTTGTCGCATTATTCTGGCCTTGTTCGCACTATGTGTATTACTTCCTGCTCAAGCGGATTCAGTATTTCGGGTCACCGTGATTCCTGACGAGGCGCCCGGAGAGCTTGCGCGTAAAGCGGCGCCCTTAGTGAAGTACTTAGAATCAAAGCTTGGAACCAAGGTTGAATTCATTCCGGTGAATGACTACGCAGCCGCAGTTGAAACGCTCATCAACCATAAAGTGGATTTGGCTTGGTTTGGTGGATTTACCTTCGTGCAGGCTTCGGTGCGTTCGGGTGGAAAAGTGATTCCTATCGTACAGCGAGAGGAGGACGAAAAGTTTAAATCCGTTTTTATCACCAGTGACCCTACTATTAATGGACTCGCTGATTTGAAAGGTAAAGATTTTAGTTTTGGTTCGCAAAGCTCGACGAGTGGTCACCTGATGCCCCGCTTTTATTTACTAGAGTCAGGATTTGATATCGATAAAGACTTCCATCGTGTTTCCTATTCGGGAGCACATGACGCAACGATCGCCGCTGTGGCTGCTGGAAAAGTACAAGCCGGCGCTTTAAATATCTCTGTATGGGAAAGGTTTATCTCAGAAAAGAAAGTAGATACCACTAAAGTACATGTGTTTTACACCACCCCTCCTTTTCATGATTACAACTGGAGTGTGAATAGTGATATGCCCTTGGCTACTCGCGAAAAACTGACTAAAGCTTTTTTAGAGTTAAGCGCAGCAACCCCCGAAGGCAAAGAAATTTTAGATTTGCAACGCACCAAGCGTTTTGTACCCGCTCAAGCTAGCGACTATAAGGCGATCGTGAATGCGGGTCATAGTGCTGGTTTGCTCTGAGCTGATTTGTGCGCATAGAACTTAACAATGTCAGTGCAGGTCTGGATTCTGCGCATTCCATATTAAGTGGATTGTCTTTAAATATAGGCAAAGGGGAGCAAGTTGCTTTAATTGGCCCTTCGGGGGCAGGGAAAACAACCCTATTGCATCTTTTAGGCTTGGCTTTAGCGCCGCATTCTGGTTACGTTCACCATAATGATCGAGACTACTGGACAATGCGTTCTGGAATACGTCATGTAGCTCGAGCACAAATGATGATTGCTCCCCAAACGCCCCCGCTCCCTCCGCGTCAACGGGTAGTGACTGCAGTTCAGGCGGGACGGTTGGCCTACATGGGATTTTGGGCCAGCCTTCGCGCATGGTTGGCACCGGGTGATTTACAAAACGTACACACTATTTTGGCTGAGTTCGATTTGGCTGATAAGTTATTCGACCGCGTAGATCGCCTGTCGGGTGGGGAACGACAGCGGGTAGGATTGGCAAGACTTGCCTGGTCTCTGGCAGATTTGTGGTTGGTGGATGAACCTTTGGCAGCGCTTGATCCTGTTCGGGCCCGCCAGGCAATGCAAGTGATGACACGTTTGGCGACTGAGCGCGAAATCACCCTTGTTGCTTCTTTTCACCAAGTGGAATTAGCAATGGAATTTTTCCCACGCGTGATTGGCTTGCGTGAAGGAAAAGTATTTTTTGATGCCGAGCCTAAAAATATTCGTCATGAGGATATTGCGGCACTCTTTGAAAATGAGCAGAGTCGGTGACTACTGTGCATTTGGGTTTACAGCCGGTGTTACGTGACCCTGCTTTGCGAGGGCGAGTCTTGTCGGCAAGCTTATTCATCCTTGCGGTATGGGGAATGGCGCACCTCACAGAATTTGATCTGATTGGTTTGATTCATGCCTTTTCCGATCCTGCTCCGCGCGCTTTTATATTGAGTTTTTTCCCCCCCGCGCACAGTTTTGAATTTTTAACCTTAGCGGTCGTGGAAACCTGGCGAACTATTGCCATTGCCAGTTGTGGAATGTTCATTGCAGGCCTAGTGGGGGTCCCTATTGCCATCTTGCTGACTCGGGTATTGTCTTTGTCATCGATAGGGCGAATTGATCAGGGTGGATCTTTTGTTTCTACTTTACTTAAGAGAGTGTTGCGCTCTTTGATGGTTTTTTTGCGCAGTGTCCCTGAACTCATTTGGGCTTTGTTGCTCGTGCGCGTGGTGGGCTTAGGCCCCACGGCGGGTGTGCTTGCGATTGCGATTACCTATTCGGGCATGCTGGGTAAAGTATATGCAGAGATTTTTGAATCTGTAGATCGTGCCCCTGTAATGTCTTTGCTGAATCAGGGGGCGAGTCGTTTACAGGCCTTTGCTTTTGGATTGTTGCCGCAATGTAGTGATGAACTGATTTCTTACACGGTGTATCGCTGGGAATGTGCCGTTCGTTCCTCCGTAATCTTAGGTTTTGTGGGGGCAGGCGGCTTAGGTCAGCAAATGGATCTTTCTATGAAGATGTTTGCGGGCAATGAGGTGTGTACTTTACTGCTGATGTTTGTATTGCTGGTGGCGCTGGCTGACTGGACGAGTAAGACTTTACGTAGGGTGTGGGAATGAATCCACGCTTAGTCGCTGTTATTTGTCTAATCGCTTTAGTGATGGCAAGTTTTGCTAGCTTGGATTTACATTGGCTGGCTTTCTTTGAGCCTGATGCCCTTGAGAGTATGGGGCGGTTTATCAGAGAGTTTTTAAAGCCTGACGTTAAGCCCACTTTTTTACTCAAGGTCTTAGCTGCCAGTTTTGAGACTATAGCGATGTCTGCGCTGAGTACTTTGATCGCAGCTTTATTAGGCTTGATGATTGCTTTTAAGGCGAGTGGAGTGCGTCCGCTTCTCAATGTTTTGCGAGCGGTTCCAGAACTGGTATGGGCCAGTTTATTATTGATCGCAGTGGGCTTAGGCCCATTTGCAGGAACCCTGGCCCTCGCGCTTCATACTACTGGGGTTTTAGGTAGGTTATATCTTGAGGCTTTAGAGAATCAGAATGACGGGCCGGCCTTTGCATTACGCGCAGCAGGCGCTTCATCTGCGCAAGTTTTTTTCTTTGGTCGCTTACCTCAAGCTTTGCCACAGTTAGTGAGCTATACCGTATATCGCTGGGAGAATAATATTCGGGCAGCTGCCGTGCTGGGTGTGGTGGGTGCGGGAGGGCTTGGACAAATGTTGTCTTTTCATTTGGGGCTGTTTCAAATGGATAAAGCGGCCACAGTGATTGCCGCTACGCTCATTCTCGTGGCTTTAGTGGATTCCGCTAGCGACATCATTCGTCGCCACTTAGGTTGATCATCCAAGAATGTTCAAAATCATTAGTGCGCAGAGCTTTGAGACGTTAGAACAAAGCCTGTTAGATCAATTGATGCAGCCTGGGAGTGATCCTTTTATTGAGGATCAGGTACTGATCCCAAGCGCTGCGATTCAGCGCCGACTGACTTTTTCGATTGCAGATCGTTATAGTATTTGTGCGCGTGTGGGCTTCTCATTTGTTGCTACCTGGTTATGGCAACAGGTGGTGGAGTTACTCAAAGACTTTCCTGAGCGATCCCCTTTTGATTCTAATACTCTGCGCTGGCGTATCTTTAAGCGTTTTGAGGACGTGCAGTTTTTGACAGCGCATCCCCGCCTGCGCGCATATCTCGACAATGCCGATGCCACGATGCGTTTTGACCTGGCTTGCCAAGTGGCTTCTCTTTTTGATCAGTACACTACTTTCCGTGCTGACTGGTTAGAGGCTTGGGCCGCTGGTAGGGTCATTGCGACGCGGGCTGATTCTGGTGACGAGAGAGCAGATGAACTCTGGCAGTCTGATTTGTGGCGATCGTTGTTAAATGATATTGGCGGACAGTTGCACGTTCATGTTGATCATCCCTCGCAGATATTTTTGAAGGCATTAGCTGAGGCGGCAAGTAAGGACGCTATTCCTAAAAAATTCAAGCAGACTGTCCACGTATTTTGTGTTCCTTCATTGCCTCCGCTTTACTTAGCATGGTTAAGAGGCTTGGCTACGTATCGTGATGTGATTTTATATGTCATGGATCCCTGCCAAGAGTATTGGCATGATCTGATTCCATCGCGCGAATTAGCCCGTAGGCATGTTTCTGGCGATTTAGATTATCAGGAAGTGGGGCATCGACTTCTTTCTTCATGGGGGCGACAAACGCAAGCCTATGTGAAACTTTTGATGTCGCAAGAAGGTGATCTAGATGTTGTGTTTCCACACTCTGATCATAAAGAAAATGCGACAGGAAATACTTTGCTTAATGCTGTGCAAGCAGGCATTCATCAGCTACAAGATTTAACCGTGGGTTCTCTGAATGGCCGAGTTAGTTTAGATGGGTCTATTCAAATTCATTCGTGTCACTCTCTGACCCGAGAGCTTGAAGTGTTGCAAGATTGTTTGCTCGCAAGATTCAAAGAACCACATCCTCCGCGCCCTGAGGATATTTTGGTAGTGGTACCTGATTTGGATAAGGCAGCCCCATTGATCGAAGGGGTGTTCGGTCATGCTCCCAAAGACTGTTTTATCCCCTTCATGATCAGTGGTGTAGCGCCGATCTCGGTCAGTCCTTGTGCGCAAAGCATACTGACTATTTTGAAGTTGGCGCGCTCACGATTGACGTTGGGTGAAGTTTTAGAAGCACTCCGTCTTCCTTTGGTCGCTGATGCAGTTGGCATTCCACTGGATGAGGTGGATACAGTGGCGCTATGGTTAAAAAAAGCAAATATACGTTGGGGTTTGGATGCGCAACACCGCATAGAACTCGGTTTGCCGTCTAGTGATAGACATTCTTTTGAGGAAGGACTGGACCGCTTGTTGTTAGGCTATGCAATGCCAGAAAACTTTCAAAGACTCTGGCAGGGGCAAATGCCAGTGGAGAGCGTGGAAGGAACCGAGGCCCAGTATCTTGCAGCATTGGCTCTATTTTTAGAAAATATAAAAACCCTTCATGTACGTTTGGAAAAAGCCCTGACCGCTGGTGAATGGAGTTCGGTTCTAGATTTCACTATGCAAACCTTTTTGAAGCCTAATGCTGATATTGCCCAAGAAGTTCAAACTTTAGTGCAAGGGATGATTGATCGCTCGCATGAGATGTTAGATGCAATGCCTGAAGATGCAGCTATACCAGTAGATGTGCTCATGCGGGCTTTTGAGGAAGGACTAAAAGGCCGCGCCAAAGGCGGGGTGCCAACGGGCTCAGTCACTTTTTCTGCTATGCCAAGTTTGCGTGCCTTGCCGCATCGCTATGTATGTATTCTGGGTTTGAATGATCAAGAGTTTCCTACTCCGCACCAACATATTGAGTTTGATTTAATTGCACGCGCTCCGCGTGATGGGGATCGGCAGCGACATCACGATGAACGCAACTTATTTTTAGATCTCTTGCTATCAGCCCGCGAGCGATTGCATCTTAGCTACGTTGGAAAAGATAGGCGTGATAATGCACTCTTACCGCCTTCAGTTGTATTGGCCGAGTTCATAGAAGCTTTGATTCCAGCACTCAGCGCGCCGCAAGCAAGCACTGAACAAAAAGACAAGATAAGGCATGCGCTGATTACTGAGCACCCTTTGCAAGCTTTTTCTGAAACGTATTTTGAAGTTAAAGATACGGTTTCACCGTTCATTTCATTTCGAAAAAAGTTTGCACAGGCTTTGCAGGAGCGTAATCGCAATACAACGCTGCGAGCAGGGCAAGAAGATGAAAATAGGATGTTGAAGGCGTCCTTCAAAGAAGCGGATACTGAGGATGATGGAGAGGCATCCAGTCAGTTAGAACAAGAGTTGGACCGTCTTTCCTTTGGTCTTAGCGCTCCCTTTTACGATTCAATGGTGAACGAAGAGTTAGAACCAGAATGGCGAATCGTCAGTTTGGGTCAACTGATTCGCTTCATGCAAAACCCGGTTAGATTCTATTTAACCCAGCGCCTAGGTTTGGAGATGCCTTGGGTAGACAAGGACTGGCCAGAAACAGAAGATTTTGAGCCTGCAAAAAATGCGGCCAGTCACTTGGCGCATCGTTTACTCCCCGGACTTTTAGAGTGTGCCCAAGACGCTCATGCAGTCAGTGCTCTTGCTCGGGCGGGAAGAGAGTTTCCAGAGGGCTTAGGTGGTCTAGAGGCATTAGCCTTAGCAACGATTCACATTCAAGAATTCGCAGAGCGGGTTCGATCCCGTTTAAGTACTGTGCCCATATCCGACCGAGCGAGTAGTTTATTGTTCAATTTGACTGAGGGCGAAGTGAATGAAGAATGGACTCTGGAAGGGGTCGCAGACTCCTTATACGGTTCTTCACAGATTCGCTTTCACTTTGGCAGCCTCAATGAAAATCAGCGATTGGAGCTATGGTGTCGCCACCTCTGGTTATGCGCAATCGCAGAAGAGGGTGAGCATTGGACCACAGAATGGCTAGGTTCAGACGATACTTGGATATTCAATCCTGTTTCATGCAAAGAAGCTCAGCGCTTGTTACAAGACTTATTAGAGTTGTACGTTCAGGGTTTACATGCGCCACTCCATTTTTTTCCCCAATCCGCATGGGCCTATATTGAGGCCGAGGAAGATAAACCGGGAAATGGCTTAAAAGAGGCGATGAAAAAATGGATGCCCAGTCGCTATAAAATGTATGCGGAAGGAGCCAATATGGAATACCGCTTGGCATTCCGAGGTGCACCGATGCCGCTCGATCGGACATTTGAAGAGCTGGCAAAAAGAGTATTGAATCCTTTGCGTAAGAATGTTCAGTCAGCTCCTCTTGAAGCCAAGAGTAACCAGAACCCTCTGGGAGACTAGCGATGCGTTTTTCAGATGAGCATCCGCTTCAATTATTTAATCCATTGACCGTGTCCTTGCGCGGAGTGCAACTCATTGAGGCCTCTGCGGGTACTGGGAAAACATGGAATATTTCTGCCTTGTATTTGCGTGCTTTGTTAGAACGCAAGATGACAGTAGAGCAACTTCTGGTGGTGACTTTCACTAAAGCGGCAACCGCTGAATTACGTGATCGTATTCGAATACGGATTGCGGAGTTGTATGCGCTGATTGAAGGGGCAGAGCAATTTGCAGAGCTGAAACCCCCACCCAGCACGGATCCCTTTCTGCTAGAAGTATTGAATTGGCTTAAGGCTTTACCAACAAACGATATTAAGGATATTCGGGCTCGGTTAAAGCTTGCTCTGCAGAGCTTTGATCAAGCGACTATTTTTACTATACATGGATTTTGCCAGCGTGCTTTAGACGATGCCCCTTTTGTATCTGGTTCCCCTATAGGCAGTGAGTTACTCGCAGATGATTCCGATATTCGGGATGAACTGATTCAGGATTATTGGCGCCGCAAGGTGCTTGCTTCAGATGCCGATCCGATGTTGATTCGTGCATTGTCACTGATGGGTCTCAATCCAAAGAAACTTTCTGAGGTATTGCAGCGGCATCTATCTAAACCTTTGGCGCGTTTAGTGTGGCCGAATGAGCAAGTCAATTTAGAAAGTGCGAAAAAGTATCAAGCTGACCTTCTAGAAAACTGGAGGAAACTCCGGGACTTTTGGCTAGAAGATAGAGTTGGAATTTGTGGTCAGGTAGCTGAAAAAATGAATGCAGGTCAATTGAATAAGAATTCTTTTAGTGAAGAATCTTTTCAAAAAGCGCAGCAAGATTGGTCAACGATTTTGCGATCAAGTCCTTGGGCAGAAGTAACCGGTGACAAGAAAAAAATAAAACTACATTTGTTACGTGCAGACAAACTTCATCCAACCAAAGAGGCCCTTAAAAAAGGGGCGAGTCCACCTAAGCATGGCTTCTACGAGCATGCTCAATCGTATCTTGAAGCTAAGGAGCTATTCACTGAACAGGCAGATCTCATTACCAAGACTTTTTTGCGCGAGATGGTGGAAACTCTCCTGCCAAAAATCAAAGAGCATAAGCGTACCCTGCGTATATATAGCTTTGACGATATGTTGAGTAACTTGCGTGATGCTTTGATGGGTCCCCAAGGGGATGCCTTGGCAGAATTTTTAAGAATCAAGTTTCCCATCGCTTTAGTGGATGAGTTTCAAGATACGGATCCACTTCAGTTAGCCATTCTAGAAAAAATATATTTCGCACAAAAAAGTGATGCAGCTTTGTTTTTGGTGGGTGATCCCAAACAAGCGATTTATAGTTTTAGGAATGCCGATTTACCAACTTATCTGCGGGCACGCGCGCAGGCCTCCGCTTTGTGGACACTGACACAAAACCAGCGTGCAAGCCTGGAATTGATTGATGCTTGCAATACGATCTTCACTCACAAAGAGGATGCCTTTTTGCAGGAAGGCCTTTCGTATCAAACGGTAAGCCTAGGCGCAAAGAAAAGGAAACACCTAGAGGTCGATATTGAAGAACGTGCTGCACTCAATGTCTGGTTGCTACCGAAAGATGATGAAGGCTCTTATTTAAATGTGTCCCAATGTCGTGAGCATGTCGCAGAAAGCTGCGCTACTGAAATCGTGGGACTTTTAAATGCGGGCAATCAAAATCAAATCCGGTTGGCGGGAAGAGCATTGCAGGCAGGTGATATTGCCGTTTTAGTCCGCAGTCATCTGGAAGGCCTATTGATGCGACAGGCATTGGAGAAACGAGGTGTGGCCTGTGTTGAGCGCTCTCCCATGAATATATTCAAGACGCCGGATGCGGAGGAATGGCTTTGCCTACTTCGAGCGCTCTCAGAGCCTCGTCATGTTGGGAAAGTATTGGCTGCCATGACTACGCGAATGATGGGGTACAACGCCCAAAAAATTTTAGATTTGAAGCGTAGCGAAAATGAATTAGAACGACTGATGGGCCAATTCATGCGCTATCACGCTCTGTGGTTAAAGCGAGGCTTTGGTCCTGCGATTCGCAATACCTTAGATGACTTCAAAGTATTTGAGACGCTTTTGGCGGCACCCGATGGATTGCGACGAATGACCAATCTGCAACACCTAATGGAATGGTTGCAGGAAATTTCAAAAGTGCATCAAGGGCCATTGGCATTATTGAGACAGTATGAGAATGCACTGAACATTGACCAAGGCGGCGAGGAACAAGAGCAACGTCTGGAGACCGATGCGCATTTGGTTCAGATCATGACCATTCATCGCTCTAAGGGTTTAGAGTTTCCGGTGGTGTTTTGTCCTTTTATCTGGACTGCGGCATCTTCAGATAAGAGTAAAGGTTTGGCCTTGGAATACCATGACACCGAGAGCAATACCGTGATGGATTACAGAAACAAAGACTCCATCAATGAAAAAGAATTAGATTGCATCAAGGATGGTCAAAAGGCAGAACGCCAGGCTGAATATATCCGCCTTATTTATGTCGCGCTTACACGTGCTGCAATACGTTGCTATGTGGTTGCAGGGGTTTTTGCGGGCAAGACAAAAGGCGAGCCTGCTCAGGCTGCGAATGGTACTCCACTGAATCATTTGATTCAATTTTCCAAGGAACAAGATACGCCATTAAAAGGCATGCATCCCATCGAACAGGCCTGGCATGATCTGGCTACGGGGAGTGAAATCGCCAAGCGGTCGATACAAGTCAGCCCTTTGCTTAAACCTTCTGCGGATTGCTTTGAAGTACTTGCTGAACATGCGCCTAGCTATGCGGCAGAAGATCCTCCTCGTTCTATACCTGATCGTTTTCGTGTAGATAGTTTTAGTGGATTGCAGCGGCATGGTGAATGGGCGGTTAACCACTCAATGGAATCTGATTTCACTTCATCGTCTTTGGGTAAAGATCATGATGGTATGGAAGCATCACAACTAGACGATGTGAATGATAAAAATGATATTCAAGCCCCCGTCTTGTCCGTACAGCGACAACATGTCCTAAGCAATGACATCCTAAGATTTCCTAGAGGCAAACATGAGGGGACTTTTCTACATAAAGTTCTAGAGCATGCTGATTTATCCCAAGAAGAAACTTGGCCCCATTTAGTGAAGAACACATTAAAAGAGTTTTCCCGATTTTTAAATTTAGATCGTGCTCAGGTCAGCGCTGAAAAAGCCCAAGAGATGGTGCTGGGAATGGTGAAGAATATTGCTGAATGCCATTTACCACAGGGGTTTCAGCTCAAAGAAATTGAAAGATCTTGCCAACTTGCGGAGCTTGAATTTTATTTGCCCGCACAAAACGTAAGCGCTCAAAAGTTATATGAGCTCTTGCTGCGTCATGGGGTGCAGATCCCTAAGTATCAATTTGAAGTTCTTGATGGATATCTAAAGGGATTTATTGATCTGGTGTTTGAGTATGAAGGTCGTTGGTATGTGCTGGATTGGAAGTCCAATTACTTAGGGGATACCCCCCAGCAATACGCTGCCGATTCGCTTCAGCGAGAAATGGATAAACACGGTTATGTGCTTCAGGCCACTCTGTATTCGCTCGCACTCCATCGACTTCTTAAACAACGTTTGACGGACTACGCGCCCAACAAGCATCTTGGGGGAGCGATATATATCTTCTTACGAGGCTATCGCGAAGAATGGCGCAATGCGATCCATGGAGAAACGCCCGGCTTATGGTCTTTTCAGCCCAGCGATAACTTACTGAATGAATTGGATGCCTTGTTTGATGGTAGACCGTTTAATAAGGTAGGCAAATATGCTTAAAGATACTATGGCTTTGGTGTTTTCTCGGCGCGTACGAACTTGGTCTGAGCGGACAGGCGCTCCATCAGAAGCTCAGCATGCTGCTGCAGATGCAGCATATCGGGTCGCCCAAGCTATGGATGAGGGGCATACTTGTCTGGAGTTGAATCAAAATAACGAAATACCTTTTTCTCTTAGCGCTTTGCTTGAGAGTGGAGTAGTGGGACGGTCAGAGCAATCGGGTGACCACCCCTTGATATTAGATGGCGACCATCGACTCTATTTGCATCGTTATTTTAATTATGAGCTGCGCCTGGCGCGGCGATTGGTTGAAGCCTCCTCACAGTTTCAAGAAAAGCAGCATGATGCTCAGCTGAAAGCAGCACTCAGAACTTTTTTTACTTCTTCGCAAGCACAAATCGATTCTGCAGTGGATTGGCAGAAATGTGCTGCGGCATTAGCACTCATTAAGCGTTTTGTTTTAGTCAGTGGTGGTCCTGGTACGGGTAAAACCACGATGGTGGTGAATCTACTGGCGTGTTTATTAAGTCAAAATCCCAATATACGCATTGTGTTGGCCGCTCCAACCGGTAAAGCAGCTGCACGCATGTTAGAAGCACTGCGTAAACGCGCAATGACTTTGCCGGAATCCATTCGCACTGCATTACCCTCATCGGCTAGCACGGTGCATCGTTTGTTAGGATTTAATCCCCGCCGCCATGGTTTTTCGTATGATGCCACTCACCCTCTTTCATTAGATGTACTGGTGGTGGATGAAGCCTCAATGTTGGATTTGTCATTAGCGACACATTTACTTGATGCAGTTCCAAAACATGCTCGCGTGATTTTGTTGGGCGATAAAGACCAGCTTGCTGCGGTAGAGTCGGGAGCCGTGTTTGCCGAACTGAGTTCGCAAAATGGTTTGTCGCAGCCAACGATGGAGCGACTAGCTGACTTATTGGATATTGATTCCTCAACATTAAAACACTTAGATTTAGAGTCTGGGGCTAAGTCAATCTTGCCTGATAGCGTGGTATGGTTTTCTAAACAGCATCGCTTTGCAGAAGACTCTGCGATTGGACGTGTGGCAAATTTAATCAGAGAAGGTAATGCGGAGTCAGTGATTGCTATGCTTAAAGCGCCTAGTTGTTGTGCATTGGGGTTGCAATGGCGAATACCTGAGGTGCGTACTCAGCGACCAAGCGAAGAAGAATTAGCGCAGTTTTATGAGGGCTATAGTGAATACTGGGCAGCTGTACGCGGTGCTTCCTATCAGGATTCGCAGGCTGTGTTAGAGGTATTTGATCGCTTTCGTGTGTTGTGTGCAGTGAAGCGTGGGCCATGGGGTGCAGAGCAATTGGGCCAGTGGATTGAAGCTCAGGCCCGCACTCTGTTGCTGCCACCAGGAGATAAAGATTTTGAATCAGCTTGGTATGTAGGACGCCCAGTAATGATTGTGCGCAATGACTTGCAACTGAATCTTTTTAACGGGGATATTGGCATTGCATTAGCAGGTCCTGAGGGGGAGTTGCAGGTATGCTTTCCCTCGCTTGAGGACGTGGAGCGTCGCTATGCTCCAGTTAGGCTTCCGCTTCATGAAACTGCTTATGCAATGACCATACATAAATCTCAGGGTTCGGAACTCGATCATGTGGCGGTGGTCTTTCCTAAAGAACCCTCGCAGGTGATCACACGTGAGTTGCTGTACACAGCCATTACGCGAGCAAGACAAAGCGTTCTGCTCATTTCTAGTGAACAGACCTTACGGTATGCCATTCAAACGCCCACTCGTCGTGGTTCGGGATTGTTGGGGCGATTATCCGAAGTGCTTGTATCTATGGAGTCAGCTTAATGTTTTTGTTGGCCAGAAAGTTTTCGGTGGCTTTTTTTGCTCTATTGATTGTATTCATTACTACACGCGTATGTGCTGCCAACGATGTAACGAGTTCGCTACGCACCGATCATGCTTCAGTCAGCTTGTTGGTCGAGCCTAGGGATTATGTTGCTGGTAAAGAGCTTAAGGCTGTAGTCACGCTCATCAGCATCCCGGGTTGGCACACATACTATAAAAACCCTGGAGATGTGGGTCTAGCCACGCGAATTAAATGGACTTTGCCGGATGGGGTCTCGGCAGGAGAAATTGTTTGGCCTGAACCCACGCGTTTTACGCAAGCAAAGCTAGTGAGTTATGGCTATGAGGGCAAGGTTGTTTTGTCTATCCCTCTGGCTATTGCTGCTGACTTCACAGGGGATCTGCCTTTACATGCGAAAGTGAAATGGTTGGTGTGTGCGGAACAATGCGTACCAGAAGAAGCTGAGCTTGAATTATTAGTGCGCACTGCCAGTCCTTCATCTACTGACTACATGGGATTACTCACCGCTTTGCTCTTTGCTTTTGTGGGAGGACTGATTCTTAATCTTATGCCCTGCGTACTTCCTGTTCTTTCAATCAAGGTCTTTGCTTTGTTGGGTGAACGTGATGCGCCTCGAGGACAACTAGCCAAGCATGGTCTGGCTTTTCTGTTGGGTGTACTTGTATCATTTTGGGTTCTAGCAATTATTTTACTTGTTTTGCAATCGGCGGGTTCTGCAATTGGTTGGGGGTTTCAGTTGCAGTCACCTGGCTTTGTAGTGGCTCTAGCAGCGCTCTTCACGCTCCTTGGTTTGAATTTTTTAGGGGTGTTCGAGATGGGGACATCACTGCAAGGGGCAGCGGGTGAATTAGAGCAGCGTGCCAGTCGCGGTTCTTCTGCGATCTTGGGTTCCTTGAGTTCAGGGGTACTCACAACCCTTGTGGCTACCCCATGTACGGCGCCTTTCTTGGGGGCAGGAATAGGCTTCACACTTGGCCAGTCCCCGATTTATTCTATGATGATTTTCACTGCGATGGGCTTGGGGGTAGGGCTGCCTGTTACGCTCTTAGCGCTTTCACCGGGATGGTTACGTTATGTCCCTCGCCCTGGGGCATGGATGCTTCTCATGAAGCAAGTATTTGCATTCCCCATGTTTGCTACGGTGGTGTGGTTGACTTGGGTACTGGGGCATCAGCTTGGTGTTGATTCCATGGGATTGTTGTTATTCGGTTTGGTTTTGATCTCAGCTGCGGGATGGTTATGGGGACGTCACCAACATCATTCCGAAAGTAGATTCTTAAAAAAATTGCTTCAGATTATTTTCCCTCTTTTGTTTTTAATTTTGGGTTTGGCAATTGCCTGGCCATCCGCTTTAGTGCGACACACTCAAAAACTACAACCACAGGATTTGTCTTATTCAGAAACGCAATCTTTAAAACAGCCTGGCTTAGGAATTGAAGTAAAAACAGGAATTTGGCTTCCTTATAGTGAATCCCTTTTAAACGAAGCCCGTCATCAAGGACATCCGGTATTTGTTGATTTCACTGCGGCTTGGTGTCTTTCCTGCCAAGTGAATAAGCAAACCAGCTTGCATGCTGACTCAGTGTCGGAGGTATTTAAAAAGCTTCATGTGGTCACGATCGAGGCAGACTGGACGAATGCAGATCCGGTGATCACGCAAGCACTTGCTAGACTGCATCGCAATGCGGTTCCAGTTTATGCAGTTTATCCTGCGAGTGGAGGGGCACCTGAATTGCTTCCAGAGGTATTGACGCCCTCTTTGGTGATCGGTGCATTGAATACAGCCATTCAAAAATAATCTTGCAACTCATCAATAGTGAGAGTGTTGATCCGAATAAACGAATTTTTTTTATTCAGCCAATAGGTTTTTCTAGACTACCGCAACAAATCGTTCACATTGCTTGGGGATAATCATCTATCTCGGGCAAAGAGGACTGACTGTTTGTCAGCGCGCCCCATTGATTCAACCCCCTATAGGAGATATTCATGGAAGACGGTCGCCAAAGCGAAGATTTTAAAGATCGCATGGAAGCAGATTTAGTCGATAGCTTTGATGAAGAACTAGAGATGGAGTTGGATGATGACCGCCTTGCTGCTTTGGTGAACGAAGCAGGGGGTACAGGTGAAATGAAAGTGGGTGGTGATCGCCATCAATATTTTCGTGAACTCTTCCGTCTTCAACATGAGCTTGTTCGTCTTCAGGATTGGGTTGTTCATAAAGGACTTAAAGTCGTGGTGCTGTTTGAAGGCCGAGATTCCGCTGGTAAGGGCGGGGTCATTAAGCGGATCACTCAGCGTCTTAATCCTCGTGTATGCAAAGTGGTCGCACTCACTGCACCGAGCGTGCGTGAGCGAACCCAATGGTATTTTCAGCGCTACGTAAGTAACTTGCCTGCTGCGGGTGAGATGGTGTTGTTTGACCGCAGTTGGTATAACCGCGCGGGTGTAGAGCGGGTAATGGGGTTTTGTAATGATGAAGAGTACGAGGAGTTTTTCCGGACTGTTCCAGAGTTTGAGCGCATGTTGGTTCGCTCAGGCATTATCTTGATCAAGTACTGGTTCTCGATCACAGATGAAGAACAGCATCTGCGTTTTACGATGCGCATCCGCGATCCTTTGAAGCAATGGAAATTGAGCCCGATGGACTTACAGGCACGTGTTCGTTGGGAACAATACACCAAGGCTAAAGAGGTGATGTTAGATCGCACCCACATCCCTGAGGCTCCTTGGTGGGTAGTGGAAGCCGTGGATAAAAAACGTGCACGTTTAAATTGCATTCAACATCTTTTGTCACAAATTCCTTATGAAGATGTGCCACATGAATCTGTAGTTTTACCAGAGAGAGTGCATAATCCTGACTACATCCGTGGACCCATTCCACGCGAAATGTATGTTCCTGCGATTTATTGATGACACTCACAAACCAAACTGTAGATCACTTCCGCACTACTCTGCTCTGGCCACTGCAAATACGGCCAGGGTTCTACGGTGATCATGTTCAGCCTATAAGAACGCTATTAAAGGGTTCGGGACAACCCTCTGACTGGAAATTAGTGGACGATGAGTTCACGCAAAATCCTGCAGATTTTCAAGAGCGACATTACAAAGAATTTATTACTTTTCTTCCTGCCGTACAGCGCTTCTTGTACGGTGAGGGACGTTCTAAGGGACGTCAGCCGGATGATCCGGCTTTGCCTGCACCCGTTGAGGTTTATCGTCGGCACGATGTTAAAGGCCTTCGTGTTTGGGTTCTTCCCGACAGTGATCCCATCTTTCTACATACAGCACACCTCGATCTCTATTTGTTTATGGATGAAGACGTGGTGCTGCTCAATCTTGAGGTTTGGGCAGATGCATTACCTTTGCCTGAAGTCCTGGATTTACTCTATCGTTTTGGAAGAGCCTACCCGGCCGGATGGGAAGAGAGTGGTCAAGGACACCATAATTTATCTAAGGTTGAAGTAGTAGGATATAACGACGATGTGCTGGCTGTTTCCGACAGTACGGAAAGAGATCGTTATCTTCATTTTGTTTGCGAGCACCGTGCCCCTTTTGTGGGATCGCAATGGCGCTTTCTGTTAAGGCCATTGATCTTAGACCACACGGATGAAGCGGGTGAGTTGCGCTTCCGTCAGGTTGAGTTTTATCGCATGCCGATGATGGTGTTCATGGCGATGAAAAATCCACGCACTTTGACCCGTGAAGACTTTATTCACATTACTCAAGTCTCTCATGTAAAACCGGGCGATCAAATTGCGCCCAGTGCCCCTATTCTTCAGAATCTAGAAAAAGAATATTTCTACGATCGATATTGGACCGATTCTGAGGAAGGGCCTAATACACGATTCATTTGTACCGGTAACGCCATGATGGTGGTGGGTGAATCTGGTTCGCGTTATTTCATGGATGCGGAACGGGGTATTTTGGCGCAATTCCGTCATCAGCATTTTGTTGTATTTATGATTGCGCACTTTCATCGCGCAGCACTCTTGTCTTTTTCTGATTTTCTATCTGAAGCCATTAATGACCTTGATACACGAAACCCCATATCCGTTCGCCGTTTCAAGCGACGGATTTGGGCTACCTTCCAGAATTTCCTGACCTTTACCCATCGTTATTGGTTTCATCAGGTTTCAGAGTTAGGACATGTTCGTGCTTTATTTGAAATGACGCGCTCCCATCTTGAGACTGACGATCTCTACGCCGAAGTGAAAGAACAAGTGGGGGGAATGAGTGATTATTTGGATAGTGACTCTGAGCGCGAACAATCCGAGACGGTGATTCGCCTCACCGTCGTGACGGTTATTGGTTTGATTTTCAGTGTGGTTACCGGATTCTTTGGTATGAATTTCTTTGCAATGGCCGAGGAAAATGTGTGGGTGAAAACCCTTTACTTTCTGATCGCAACGACAGTGACTGTTGGGATTTTATTATTGACCGCTGCGCGCTCAAGACAACTCGCTGAAGTGATCGAAAGCCTGTCAGGTAATAAATCTTCGGGCCCTAAGCATCGTTCTGCAGACAAGAGACAGCTCTAAGTTATTTGTGCATTGAACTCGATATTGAGAGTTGTTTGAAGCGGATGGCTTTCATTGCTTCAATAATCTTTTGAGGGCATCAATGTTCTAATCGCTGAGCGGTTTCCAGAATAACTTGCCATGCTGTTTCGATATGGTGCACTTGAGTCTGGGCTGCGCCGATTGAAAGCCTTAGGGTGTAGCGGTCATCCAGTTTCGTATGACTTAAGTAGAGTTTTCCATTCTGATTCAATGTATTCAGCAGCTTTTCATTGAACGCGTCCCCCGCTTGATGACGAAAACAGACCAATGAAAAATCTACGGGGGCGACAAGAATAAAATCCTGAGACGTTCTCACTAATGTAGAGAAACGCTTAGCCATTTCCATATGTGCTCTCAAGTATTCCCTCAGCTTTTCTGCCCCATAGGAGCGTAGGACAAACCAAAGCTTCAATGATCTAAAGCGGCGACCCAAGGGAATTTGCCAATCACGATAATCAATGACCTCACCGCTTTCACTAGAGGGGGTCCGCAAATACTCCGGCAAGATACTTAAAGCTGAAGTGAGGGCTTGGCGTTCAGAGATATAAAAACAATTACAGTCAAAATTGGTTAACAGCCACTTATGGGGATTGAAGGTATAGCTTTGCGCTTGATCTAAACCCATAAAGTGATGGCGGTATTCGGGGCACAGTGCGGCACTACCGGCCATAGCCGAATCCACATGAAGCCAAATGGAATGCTGATCACATAGTGCCGCGATTTCTTGGATCGGGTCGACTGCCATTGATGAGGTGGTGCCTATCGTTGCTGTGAGGAAGAAGGGAAGATGGCCCGCTTGTAAGTCATGCGTGATCGCAGCCTTAAGCGCATGGAGATCCATTCTGTGCTGGCTGTCACTGGGGATGATACGCAACTGATCTTCACCAATCCCTGCGATGCGAACGGCTTTCAAAACAGAGGAATGGGCTTGGTCAGAGGTATAGGCGATGAGTTTAGGTATTCGATGCGGTGTTGAGAGCACCAGATCCTGATTCCTTGGATTTTGATGTAAACCCGATCGATTGGTATTACCTAGAGTGGCTTTTTCGCGAGCGGCGAGCAGAGCGCAAAGTGTGGCGCTAGAAGCAGAATCCAGCAGAACTCCTCCGCCAGTCCCGGTGCTTTTATATGCTTGAGGCAACGCACAAAGATCAGCCAACCAATCGAGCATGTGGGTTTCAAGCTCTGTACACGCAGGACTGGTCGCCCACAGCATTCCTTGTATTCCGAGCCCTGATGCAAGTAATTCACCGAGTATCGAGGGCCCGCTGGTGTTAGCGGGAAAATAGGCAAAGAAGTTGGGGGATTGCCAATGCGTAATACCGGGCACGATCAATCTATCGATATCCGCAAAGATCTGGGAGAAGTCTTCGCCTTGCTCAGGAGCCTGGTTGGGGAGCGTTTTGCGTAAATCTCCAGGTGCTGATGGAGAGAGCACTGGCAAGCGCTCAACACGTTCGGGGTAGTCGGCTAGCCAGTCGATCATGGCATAGCCCCATTTGCGAAATTCTTCAGGACTCATGAGGCGAAGGATGCGCCGTAGCCCCTTTCAAGGTCAACTTTTTTGCTTTTTTTTTGCAATGCCACTTAAGGTTCTTTGTGGTCAAGTTAAGTTTCCCACGCATTGCCCAGCTCCAATTGAAAGCATGGCTAGGTGAAAACTTGAGTGGTGCCCGAGGCCGGACTCGAACCGGCACACCTTGCGGCGGGGGATTTTGAGTCCCCTGCGTCTACCAATTCCGCCACCCGGGCAGGTGAGAATTTGAAACGAAGCCCATAATTATGCTCCAAGGCTTTGAGAAGCGCAATCATGTGCTGGTAATCAGATAGAATACGACCCCTCTAGTACTTTTAAGAAGTTACATTTTGCTGCTCTCTGACTTCGACTACGCTCTACCTGATGATTTGATCGCGCGCCACCCGCCATCGCAGCGGGGCATGAGCCGTCTTTTGGATTTGCGGGGTGGGCAGCCAAAAGATAGTCAGTTCGCTCAGTTTCTGGAAATGTGCGACACCGGCGATCTCTTAGTGATGAATGACACGCGGGTAGTGAAAGCACGTTTGCTTGGTCGAAAAGAAAGCGGCGGCAAGGTGGAAGTGATGTTGGAGCGCCCTCAGCCGGATGGGAGTTGGTTGGCGATGTTGCGAGCCAGTCACACACCTATAGTGGGCAGCCTTCTCTATTTCGGAAATAAGGACGAGGTGTGTTTAGAAATGCGGGGCCGAGTAGGGGATTTATTTCTCCTGAAACTGAAGTCCGGTGCTGAGAGCATGGAATGGGTGATGCGTGAGCATGGGCAGCTTCCCTTGCCTCCCTATATGGAACGTGCACCTGAGCAAGACGATGAAGAACGCTATCAAACTGTTTATGCCCGGGATTCTGGGGCAGTAGCGGCGCCTACCGCGGGGTTACATTTTTCAGAAGCGTTCTTAGAAGCGCTTCAAATTAAAGGGGTTGAGATTCAATTCGTGACCTTACATGTAGGAGCTGGAACTTTTCAGCCGGTGCGCGTTGAAAATATTGCAGAGCATCGTATGCATCCAGAGCGCTATTTCATTCCTCATTCAACGATGAAAGCCGTTCAAAAAGCCAAAGCAGACAATCGCCGTATCACGGCAGTCGGAACGACTAGTCTGCGTGCCTTAGAGGCTTCTGCAGAAGAAGCGCAGGAAGGACAGTTCATGGCGGAGCAGGGCGATACGCGCCTTTTTATTACGCCTGGGTATGGCTTCAAAATCGTGGATCGCTTGCTCACAAATTTTCACTTACCCAAATCAACTTTGCTGATGTTAGTACAAGCCTTTGGTGGAGTGGAGCGTTTAAAACAGGCATACCTACATGCTGTTCAAGAGCGTTATCGTTTTTTTAGTTATGGTGATGCGATGGTGATAGATCGCGCTGTAAATATTTGAGAGTCCCAATATGCGCTATTCGCTGATTGCTGAAGATGGTTTAGCCCGCCGTGGCACCTTAGAGTTGCCGCATGGTTTGGTGGAGACTCCCGCATTTATGCCGGTGGGCACCTACGGAACTGTGAAAGGGCTCTCACCGCTTGAGGTCAAACAACTGGGTGCCCATATCCTGCTCGGCAATACTTTCCATCTTTGGCTCAGACCAGGGCTTGAAGTGATTGAGGCGCATGGAGGCTTACATGGTTTTATGGGATGGAATGGTCCGATTCTCACCGATTCAGGAGGCTTTCAGGTATTTAGCTTGGGTGACTTAAGGAAGATCAGCGAAGCAGGGGTCACTTTTCGTTCCCCTATTAATGGCGATGCCTTGTTTCTGGATCCCGAAGAATCGATGCGTATTCAGAAAGTATTGAATTCCGACATCGTGATGGCTTTCGATGAGTGCACGCCTTATCCCGCAGACTATGATACCGCTAGACAGTCCATGGAAATGAGTATGCGCTGGGCCGAGCGCAGTAAACGTGCTCATGAGGGGAACTCCAACGCGCTATTTGGAATTGTGCAGGGTGGGATGTATGAAGATTTACGTGAGTGGTCAGTCAAGGCGCTCGTTGATCTTGATCTTCCGGGGTATGCCGTTGGTGGCTTGTCGGTTGGCGAACCAGCAGCGGACAGAGCGAGGATTCTTGCGCATACACCGCAGCGTTTGCCGAGAGAAAAACCACGCTATCTGATGGGAATGGGCACGCCAGAGGATATTGTGGACGCGGTGTCACATGGTGTGGATATGATGGATTGCGTGATGCCCACCCGAAATGCCCGGAATGGTTGGCTGTTTACTCGCCATGGCGATATCAAGATACGTAATGCCAAGTACAAGCAAGATACTAGCCCCTTAGATCCGGATTGCTCTTGCTATACCTGTAAAAATTTCTCGCGGTCTTACTTGCATCATTTGCAGCAAGCTAAGGAGATACTGGGAGCGCGGTTAAATACAATCCATAACCTTCACTATTACCAAGATTTAATGCAAGGTCTTCGAGAAGCCATTCAGGCAGGTCAATTAGTGGAATTCCGTGCGGAGTTTCACCTTCAGCGTGCCGTGTTAAACTCGTGAGTTACCGTTTCTAGAGAGTTCAATTATGTTTATTACCGACGCATTTGCAGACGCCTTTGGTGGCGCTGGCTCCCCTATCGCAGAGCTGACCAGTTTCTTGCCGATCATTGTGATGTTTGCGTTGATGTATTTCCTGATGATTCGTCCTCAAATCAAAAAGCAAAAAGAAGTTGCCACCATGTTGACTAGCCTAAAAAAAGGCGATGAAGTGGTTGCAGCTGGGCTGCTTGGGCGCATCCAAGCTTTAGATGAAAGCTACCTAGATTTGGAAATAGCTAAAGGCACGGTCGTTAAAGTGCAACGTCAAGCAGTCACAGCCTTGCTCCCTAACGGTACCCTAAAATGAATCGTTTTCCTCTGTGGAAAAATGCGGTCATTGCGATTGCGTTGCTCCTCGGCTTGCTCTATACACTGCCCAATTTCTTTGGGCAGTCTCCCGCTGTTCAGGTTTCACCTTTGGCTGCAAATGCTAAGCCTGATGATGCGCTGAGGGCTCAAGTTGCCGCAGCATTACTCAATTCAAATGTTCCTGCCACAGGGACTTCGATGGAAGCAACCAGTATCAGGGTGAAGTTCGCTGATACCGATACGCAATTGAAAGCGCGCGATGTGTTGGATAGGGTCTTAAACTCTGAAGGGCAGCAACCTGCTTTTGTGGTGGCGCTGAATCTTGTATCCAATGCTCCATCCTGGATGGAGTCGATTGGTGCGCTGCCTATGTACTTAGGCCTTGACTTGTCAGGTGGCGTTCATTTTCTGCTGCAGGTAGACATGAAAGCCGCAATCAATAAACGTATTGATGCTGCAACAAATGAAGTTCGTTCTCAATTGCGAGATGCGCGCGTGTTTTACTCGGGTATCAACCGAGATGGAAATCGGATCATTGCGCGATTTCAAGAACCTGCTCAGCGCGATGCTGCAAACAAATTACTTGAAAAAATGTTTCCCGATTTCTCCTTTAGAAGCGAAGGTGAAGGTCAGGATCTGAGTATTTCTTTCACCTTACGTCCTGAAGCATTCAAGGGAATTCAAGAGTCTGCTTTAAAACAAAATATTCTGGCGCTGCGTAATCGTGTGAATGAGTTAGGTGCAAAAGAACCTATTATTCAGCAGCAGGGCGAAGACCGTATTATTGTTCAGTTGCCCGGTGTGCAAGACACTGCCAAGGCCAAGGAAATTATTGGCCGCACCGCAAGCCTTGAGATTCGGTTAGTGGATGAAGAGCACCCGGGTCCGTCTTCGATGACTGAGCCTGCCCCCTTTGGTGATGAGCTAGTGGTAGAGCGAAGAGGGGTTCCTGTCTTTGTAAAGAAACAAGTTGTTCTCACCGGCGAGGTGATTACGGATGCCTCAGCTGGATTTGATTCACAGTCTAGTCGTCCTTCCGTGAATATCAGCATGGATGGTAAAGGTGCGCGCATTATCAAACAGGTGTCACGCGAGAACTTGAAAAAGCGTATGGCGATTCTCTTGATCGAGAAAACGCGAACAGAAGCAATTAGTGTTGCGACAATTCAGGATGAGCTTGGTGCTCGCTTCCAGATTACTGGCTTGTCTAGCCCCAAAGAAGCGAATGACCTGGCACTCTTGCTGAGAGCAGGTGCCCTTGCTGCACCGATGGAATTCCTAGAAGAGCGTACGGTCGGGCCAAGCCTAGGAGCTGAAAATATTGCTAGGGGTTTCCATTCCACTTGGATTGGCTTTGCTGCAATTAGTGTCTTCATGATTGCTTATTACATGCTGTTTGGTTTGATCTCAGTGGTGGCTTTAGCGACCAACGTTTTGTTCTTGGTGGGCTTGCTTTCATTGCTTCAAGCAACGCTCACACTGCCGGGTATGGCGGGTATTGCGCTCACAGTGGGTATGGCGATTGATGCTAACGTGCTGATTAATGAACGTATTCGTGAAGAATTGCGCAACGGTAACTCACCGGCAGCCTCAATTTTTGCTGGATATGACCGTGCCTTTGCCACGATTTTTGATTCGAATGTGACCACAGGTATTGCCGGGATTGCGCTTTTTGCTTTTGGCTCGGGTCCAGTAAAAGGCTTCGCGGTAGTTTTGGTGCTCGGCATTTTGACCTCGATGTTTAGCTCGGTTTTAGTCTCAAGGGCCTTGGTGAACCTGATCTATGGACGTGCACGCAAAATCGAAAAGCTCTCTATCGGAAATACACAATGGCGTGAAGAAGCGCCCCCACAGTCTTAAATTCGGTCAGTCATCATTTACATAGGGGTCTCTGACCCAAGCAGGAGCCGTTAGTAATGGAGTTTTTCCGGATACGTAAAGATATCCCCTTTATGAGTTGGGGGCGTTACACCACAGCAATTTCCTTGCTGACCTTTTTGCTGGCGGTATTTTTTCTGCTCACCAAAGGGTTGAATTTATCCGTTGATTTCACCGGTGGTACGGTGATGGAAGTGCATTATGATCAGCCCGCAGATGTGCAGAGTATTCGTGGCGCGCTTTCTACTCTGGGGTTTAATGACGCCAGCGTACAGAATTTTGGAACTTCGCGTGATGTGTTGATTCGCTTGCCGATCAAGCAGGGTGTATCGAGCGCACAGTTATCTGATCAAGTGATGCAGAAACTCCTTCAAGCTGATCCAACCGCTAAGATGCAGCGCGAGGAGTTTGTGGGGCCACAGGTAGGCGATGAACTGGTGCGAGATGGATCTGCTGCTCTACTATTTGTATCGATTGGCATTATGTTGTATCTGGCCATTCGGTTTAAATGGCGGCCTGCTGTTGCTACCATCGTTGCAAACCTGCATGACGTGATCATCATCTTAGGGTTCTTTGCCTTCTTTCAGTGGGAATTCAGCCTTTCAGTATTGGCTGCTGTTCTGGCAATTTTGGGGTACTCGGTGAACGAGTCGGTGGTGGTATTTGACCGAGTACGAGAAAACTTCAGAAAAATGCGTGGAGCTTCAGTTGCTGTTGTGATTGATAATGCGATTACACGTACGATGAGCAGAACCATCATTACCCACGGCTGTACTCAGTTGATGGTGACCTCGATGCTGTTTTTTGGAGGTGAAGCATTACACTACTTCGCTCTAGCTTTAACGATCGGTATTATCTTCGGTATTTATTCCTCAGTACTGGTTGCAAGCCCAATCGCGATGTGGCTTGGCATGACCCGTGATGACTTTGTGCATGTGGAGAAAAAGCAGGAAGTCATTCGCCCAGGCGAAGAAGTCTAGGCGAATAATCCAATGCTGGAGATACTCGGGCACCTCGATCAAAGCCTGCTCGCACTCATCAAAGAATATGGTTTTTGGTCTTATTTCATTCTTGGGGCCATTGTTTTTGGTGAAACAGGCTTAGTCATATTGCCCATGTTGCCTGGAGATTCTTTGTTATTCGTGACGGGAGCTGCTGCAGCGAGTGGGGCAATTGATATTAGAAGCATTGTGATTGTTTTAAGCATCTCTGCTACGTTAGGGAATCTGAGTAATTTTTATATTGGTCGTTGGTTAGCTCCGCACCTATTCAAAAACGCAAATTCACGTTGGCTTAATCCTGAATACTTGGCGAGAACCCATGCTTTCTATGAAAAGCATGGAGGTAAGACTGTGATTCTTGCCCGCTTTATTCCCATCGTTCGCACCTACGCCCCTTTTGCTGCGGGTTTAGGAACGATGGAAGCCCATCGGTTCCAAATTTATAGTGTGATGGGCGCAGTCACTTGGGTAGGAGCCATGGTTGGTGCAGGATATTTGTTCGGTGACATTCCGCTGATCAAAGGCAATCTCTCTTTGATCAGTCTTGGAATTATTGTCGTCACTTTATTGCCCGCAGTGATTGCAGGGCTGCGTTCTTCCCGCTCCTGAGTACACCATAAAATTTAATTTTTTCTAGGCTAGGCGTTTGGCCAAAATCACTGCGAGTCCAATGTAACTTTCCGGAGTCATGTTAGAAAGACGCTCGCGCTCAAATTCGGGAATGGGAAGCGTTTCCAGAAACTCTTTGAGCATGGCCTCATCGACCGCTTTGCCTCGGGTCAGCGCCTTTAAACGGTCGTATGGGTTATCCAAGCAATATTTTCGCATGATGGTCTGGATAGGTTCAGCTAAAACCTCCCATGCTTGTGATAGATCAGCATGAATACGAACGGGGTCTGCTTCGAGTTTGTCTAAGCCTCGGACGCAACTGTCATAGCCTAGTAAAGTATATCCAAGCCCCACACCTAAATTGCGCAGTACTGTCGAGTCGGTTAAATCACGTTGCCATCTAGAGATGGGAAGTTTCTCAGCAAGGTGGCGCAGAACAGCATTTGCCAACCCCAGATTTCCCTCAGAGTTTTCAAAGTCGATTGGATTGACCTTGTGCGGCATGGTGGAGGAACCGACTTCCCCTACTTTAGGACGTTGGCGGAAATAGCCAAGAGAAATATAGCCCCAAACATCACGATCCAGATCGATCAAAATCGTATTGATCCGTGCAAAAGCATCCATCCATTCCGCAATCCCATCATGGGGTTCAATCTGAGTGGTATAGGCGTTAAACTCAAGCCCATGCGCTGCAACAAATTTTGTACATAAGGCTTCCCAATCTAGTTCAGGATAAGCTGCTAGATGCGCATTGTAGTTGCCTACAGCACCATTCATCTTGCCCGGCATCGTAAGCGCTGAAAGTTTGTGGCGTGCCTTCGAAAGCCTTTGAGAGACATTTGCCATTTCTTTACCCAGTGTGGTGGGCGTGGCAGTTTGGCCGTGCGTGCGCGCCAACATAGCCAAGTCAGCATGCTTTAATGACAGCGCATTCAAGCGCTCTATGATGCTGTCAATGGCAGGTACAAGAACTTGATCTCGGGCATGGGTCAACATCATGCCATGGCAAAGATTGTTGATGTCCTCAGAAGTACAAGCAAAGTGAATGAATTCACCAGCTCGCACAATCTCAGGATTGTCCGCAAGCTTTTCACGCAGCCAGTATTCCATGGCCTTCACATCATGATTGGTTCGGACTTCAATGGCTTTAATTTGTGCTGCATCTACCTCTGAAAAATGGGCAATGAGATCGTCTAGCTGTTCTAAGGTCTCAACAGAAAAAGCTTTAATTTCAGCAATGTCCTGGCAGGTAGAGAGCGTGATGAGCCAGTCTATCTCCACTTGAACGCGATAACGAATCAAAGCGAATTCACTGAAGAAGGGGCTCAGAACCTCGGTGCGGGAGCGGTAACGGCCATCGAGGGGAGAAAGGGCGTTTAAAGCATTTAGGGACATCTGACGAAGGCTCGAAAAGGGGAGAAACTATGAGCTATATATTCTACCACCCTCATCTCAAGACCTCATTAGGCCCACCTTTACTGTATGAGTCTGATCCATTTTTTGTGCAACAAAAAAATGAATTATGGTGTTGAGAATGTGTGCAGATCAGTCGTTATTAAGGGGAGTGATATACTCACTTCTATAGATAAAGTTGGAATGCTAATGAAATTATTCGCCAGTCATACTAGTCCCTACGCACGCAAGGTACGCGTGGTGTTGATTGAGAAACGTCTTGAGTGTGAGTTAATCCCCACCGATGTTTCAGTACCGAATAACCCTTCACTTGAATTTAATCCTTTGGGTAAGGTCCCAGTGTTGGTTTTGGATGACGGTACACCTGTGCATGATTCAGCCGTGATCACGGAGTATTTAGATACGGTGACTCCTGTAGGTCGTTTAATCCCTGATGACGCGCGACCACGTATGTTGGTGAAACGTTGGGAAGCGATTGCCGATGGCCTTCTCGATGCCGGTGTGTTGTTGATTATGGAAAGCCGCCGTCCTCAAAATGAGCGCAGTCCTGCATGGATTGAGCGTCAATATGGAAAAATTCAGCGCGCATTGCAGCAAATGTCTGATGACCTAGGCGAACGCAATTTCTGCTTTGGCGAAAGCTTTTCTCTTGCTGATGCTGCAGTGGGCTCTGCGCTTTTCTTTTTAGATTTTCGATTTCCTAATATTGCATGGCGTGACCACTATCCTAATTTGGTCCATTTTGCTGAGAAACACCAAAATCGTAAATCATTTGAAGAAACTCAGCCTCCTGCATCGATGGCCTTGGCGCAACCTCCTGCGATTGGTTCAAGTAAATTTCCAAATGAAAAAGCGGATGAAGTTGAACCAGAAGTTGTGCTTGCAGCTACTGCCAAAAAGCCGGCAGCAAAGAAGCCTAAGAAAGAGACTTAGTTTTTGCTAGGGGAGTTCAGCGAGATTTAAGCACAATTCGGTTTGCTAAAATCTAGCCCGCTGTGATCACCCCACCCCCGAGACAAACTTCTTCACGATATAAAACGCCGAACTGTCCGGGGGTAACCGCCCACTGTGCTTGATCAAACTGTAAATGCACCGATTTATCCTCCCGAACAGATAAATGGCAAGCAATGTCTTGCTGTCGATAGCGGAGACGTGCGCTCAGCCCATCATTTTGAGGCACGCTGTTGGCTATCCAAGAACAATCTTCAAGTATGACTTCGTGCTTCAATAAGGCGGGATGATCATGGCCTTGTACTACATATAAGATATTCTTTTGCATGTCCTTACCTGAGACATACCACGGTAACCCTGCTCCCCCAATACCTAGCCCCTGGCGCTGACCAACGGTATGGAACATCAGTCCATGATGTTCGCCAACTACCTTGCCATCAGGTGTTTGCATGAGACCAGAGTGACCTTTGAGGTAGCGACCCAAAAACTCTTTAAAAGGGCGTTCGCCAATAAAACAAATACCCGTGCTATCGCGTTTATCATGCACGACCAGGCCGGCATCTTTGGCGATATTACGCACTTCTGGTTTGGGAAGTTCTCCCACAGGGAATAACACTCGCGCGATTTGCTCTTGTGATAAGCGATGCAAAAAATAACTTTGGTCTTTGTTTGCGTCAAGGCCTCGCAGTAGTTCTGTACCTTGTTCTGAGCGCCTTACACGGGCATAGTGGCCCGTTGCAATCCAGTCTGCACCTAGAGTGAATGCGTGGTCTAGAAAGGCTTTAAATTTGATTTCGGTATTACATAGAATATCGGGGTTGGGTGTTCGCCCAGCTTGGTACTCAGCAAGGAAATAGGAAAAAACGCGTTGCTGGTACTCGATACTGAAATTAACGGCTTCAATATCAATTCCGATTTGATCCGCTACGCTTGCAGCGTCAACGAGGTCTTCTCGCGCATTGCACTCTTCGTCGTCTTCCCAGTTTTTCATGAAAACCCCAACAACCTCGAAGCCTTGTTTTTTAAGCAACAGCGCACTGACAGCGGAATCGACGCCACCAGATAGGCCAACGACGACACGGTCGCCTTGTTGAGGGATGGAAGAGAATGAAGGGAGTGACATGGTGGGCAATGATAAACAAAAACGGGCAGGGATACCCCTGCCCGTTTCAGTGTGAACTACGGGGATTACTTGGCTGCGGCAGCGTCAGCAGCAGGTGCAGCAACTTTCTTGGATTTCTTGTGTTTCTTCTTAGCATGCTTAATAGCGGGCTCAACTGCAGGAGCTGCTGGGGCGGCAGCGGGGGCAGCTGCAGGAGCAGCAGGTGCGTCAGCAGCAACAGCTGAGAAGGTCATACCAACGAAGGAGGCGGCGATCAGGGCAGACAAAAGCTTGTTCATTTTAAATCCTTTAATGGAAAAGTCCGGTTGGAACGAATCTGGTGTCAAACACCGTATCGTATATAACGCTAACGCTAAAAATCGGTTGACCCAGCATTAAAACCGGAAGTTATTCTAACATCTCGCCAAGTTCCTGTGGAGAGACCTTCTAGACTATATGGGCCTACAGACCAGCGAATCAGACGCAGAGTTGGGAGCCCTACCGCAGCCGTCATTCTTCTGACCTGTCGATTTCGACCTTCCCTTAAAGTCATCGAAATCCAACTGGTTGGAATAGCAGCACGAACGCGTATCGGTGGAGTGCGTTCCCATAAAGTTTCAGGTGGAGTAAGCCGCGTGACTTCGGCGGGAAGAGTTAAACCATCATTTAACCGTATGCCGTCGGCAAGAGCTTGAAGCGCTGCATCATCTGCTATCCCTTCTACTTGCACCCAGTAGGTTTTTGGCCATTTATGCTTTGGGTCGGTTATTTTTTTTTGAAGCTGACCATCGTTGGTCAGTAACAATAAACCTTCGCTATCGGTGTCTAGTCGCCCGGCAGGGTAAATGTCAGGAATGGCAATAAAGTCTTTTAGCGTAGGGTGCCCTTCACTATGGCTAAATTGACAGATCACGCCCATGGGCTTGTTGAACATGACTAGTTTAGAGGGGCCCCGATCTCTAGGTGTTTGGTCTCTCGTAACTTGGTCTTTGGGTGGGCGCTTGGAAGATTGCATCTGAGTGGCAGGCGTAAAGTGAGGACGCCTGCTGCCCCCGGCCGTTTTTTGATTTTTACGGTCGATCAGGGAATAACCTCATAGGCTGGGAGCGTGAGGAATTCAGCGAAATCATCTGCCGCAGTGAGTTGATCAAACATCACTGCAGCTTCTTGATATTTTCCCGCAGCCCAACGTGCGTCGCCAATTTCTTTATGGACTGCTTCAAGTTCTTGAGGAAGCAGTTGGCGGAACAATTCGATTGTCACTTTGCGTCCATCTTCTAAAATACCTTTAGCGCTTCTAATCCAATGCCAGATCTGCGCCCGAGAAATTTCAGCGGTGGCAGCATCTTCCATTAAATTGAAGATGGGCACACAGCCTACGCCGGCAATCCAAGCTCCCATATATTGCAGAGTGATGTTGATATTCATTCGCAATCCAGCTTCAGTAATCGGTGATCGCGGTTCAAATGTTGTCAGATCAGCCGCCGTGCTATGCACATCATCGCGCTGGCGACTAATTTGATTTGGGGTAGGCATCTCTCGATCAAATACTTCTTTTGCTGTCGTTACTAAGCCTGGATGGGCCACCCAAGTGCCATCAAAGCCATCGGTGACTTCGCGTAGTTTGTCTGAGCGAACTTTTTCTAGGGCCTTTTCATGCGCGGCGGGATCGTTTTTGATGGGGATTTGTGCTGCCATTCCACCCATCGCAAAAGCACCACGCTTATGGCAAATCTTGACGAGCAGCAGCGCATAAGCGCGCATAAAGGGTGACAACATGGTGACGTGATTACGATCGGCCAAAATGAAGTCTGGATCACGATTGAATTTTTTGATGCAACTGAAAATATAATCCCATCGACCTGCATTCAATCCGGCACTGTGATCGCGCAGTTCATACAGAATCTCTTCCATCTCAAAAGCACCCAATACGGTCTCAATCAGGACGGTAGCTTTGACAGTTCCATTAGGAATGCCGAGCGCTTTTTGTGCGTAGACAAAAATATCATTCCACAAACGGG
>Ga0114962_10000474_pt1 | contig 35628 bp, 52 predicted proteins | sample C_130820_MF_Meta_FD_87017 | JGI IMG/M metagenome (GOLD analysis project Ga0114962, IMG submission 87017) | Freshwater microbial communities from Lake Croche, Canada to study carbon cycling - C_130820_MF_MetaG | ecosystem: Environmental > Aquatic > Freshwater > Lake | place: Lake Croche, Canada...
TAAAGACCCCATGCAATTGAAGTTGTAGCAGCTTGGATAGCTGAATCAATTTCTCTTGTAAGTGCTTTAATGAACGCGCCTTTTTCATTTTCAGAAGCTTCAGCAGTTTCATTGTCAACAGAAGCTAAAGCGTAATCTCTTACTCTTGTAAGAACAAAGTCCTTATATACAGAAGAAGTTTTGTTAGCTTGAGCTGTTGCGAAAGAAGCTGAACGTCCCTGAGGATTTCCGATTTGAATAGGCACAGGCAACACTTTACCGTAAAAGTTTTTATCTTTTGGTAGCATTGCATATAAAGGAAAATCCTTGTATGTCATGTTTTCTACACGTTGAGCCGTGTAATACTCTTTTAAAATTGGCGCTGCTGCTGCGATACTTAGACCCATTTGGTCCTCCGATTAGATGTAGTTGTTAATAAGATAATTTAGTTCGTCTTGATCACTTGAAAACTTAGGCTTACCCGCTGGCTCCGTACCCGCGCGATGTCCGTTATTTGTCAAAGTAACCGCTTCATCTTCTAACTGTTCATCTTCATCGTTTGACTGACTAGGTGCCTTTTCCTTAATTCCGTCTTCCTTGATGGCTTTAAGTATGAAATCACGTAGATATTTTGATTGTAACGCATCTTTAACATTTTTAGCAAGTGTCTCATCTGTTTTTTTAATTGCGTCATCAATACTCATCATGTTTTCTTGTGCGTACTCCTCACCATATTGCTCAACGTCAGCGTTAAACTGAGCGTTAATTAAATCAAAAGCAGCGTCTGATCCCTTAAGCGCATCAACCAATGGATGCTTTTCTGCAAGAACTTTTGCTTGCTCACTAATTTTTACCTTAAAGTCTGCAACAGCTTTCTTGCTTGCTTCAGCTCCAGCTTCCTTTGCTTTTTCCGCGTCCATTTGTTCGCGTACTAACTTGGCAATAGCTTCTGGAGACATGTCTTTAAGTTCAGCTTTCTTTTCTCCATCGGTTAAATCATCGTCCATTGCCTCAAGTGCCATCTTGATAACATCGTCTTGAGTCATTCCTTTTTGTCTAGACAGTTCCTTGATGGGATTTTTAGCGTCTAGGATACTGGCTTTATTACTTGTATCTCCGAGTTTTTGCTCAAGTTCTTTGATTCGCTTTTGTTGGGCAAATAATTCTCGACGATGCTTCTGCTCTCTTTCGATTCTATCGAGCTGAGAGCTTTCTTCTTTTGGTTCGGTTGCTTTTTCTTGTGGTGCTGCTGATGCTTCTGTTCCTTTTCCTTCAATTAGTGCCTCGATTGTTGGAAGTGGACTTGATTCCACTGGCGTGTTTACTGCTCTGATTCCCATTTAACTATCCTTGTTACTGTTGCGGCATTGGTGCCGGTGTTTGTGCTGATTGTTGCCCGGGCGTGATTGATGTTCCTGGATTGCCTGGTTGTTGCCCTACTGTTACTTGAGCTTGTGGATTTCCAACTGGAGGCAGTGCCATTTGTTGAAGCATGTCCGCATCTTCTACCCAACGTAAAAGCATCTCTAGCTTTTCTGGCTCCAGGCTTTGGTGTTTCATTTTTAGCCATACTTGCTGGAATAGCTTTTTACCATAGTCTAATGCTTGTTGAGGCATAGGTGGATTATACTTACCTTCATCAATAATATCGTACATGACTGCCATAATGTCGTCAGTCGCAGCATTGTTGTATTGTGTAAATTGATCAAGGTCTGGAAAATCCATTAAGCTTGAAGCCTGATTGCGATCTAACATTCCAATGGACATTAAATCTTTAATATCTTCAATTTTTCCTTCTGGAGTATTTTGTAAAAAGTTAGTTGGAAATACCCTCATACTCCACTGGTCACGCTGAAGATCAATTTCAGACCATTTGATATCTTCAATTTCTTTATTGTTAAAAGCAGTTACACTTAACCCCTTATCTTTTTTAGATACCAATTCAGACATAAGGATGAATTTTTTTGCACTTGAAACCATGAAGTGATCATAGTCCTGAGAAACAATTGAAAACCTATCTGCTTCGATATTGTTAAAAGTCCTTAATGCTTTACCAGAATCTAATCCAGCAGGCTTTTGACCTGTAACAGACATTTGAGACAATCCAACTAAATCAAAAGCACGCTCATAAAGTCTTTGTAATTGCTCAAATAACACAGGAGGAATAGCCATTAATTGATCATAAGTTGGCTTCATACCTTGATAAGTAATAATTCCACCAATTTCATTATTTAAATGTTGTTTAACAATCTTAGAGTTGGCATCTAAAAAGATTTTTGGAATCGATCCAAGGTGCATAGAAAGCTGAATAACTTTTAAAAGTTTATTAATTTCATACTGAATCCCAGTTAAGATCTCAGCAATACCTTGACCATAAAAACCAAAAGGTCTGCGATTCCATCTAAAGAATTCAAAAGGAAACCAGTCGTGAGTCCATTCTTCAGATACAAGCTCTCCTGAATCACAAGAAATAATATGCAACCCATCGCCTGCATCGGGACCACTTGGAAGCTTCCAGGCTTCGATAACAACAGTCATTTGATCTAAACCTGAATAAAGATAAGTAATGTCGTTATCTGCTTTAGCATCGTCAATAATTACTGCTTTTTTTGGATACAACGCTTTGAGTGTACGGCGCGGAACAACCTTCATCTGATATAAAGAAATTGGGTCGTCGTACATACATTCAACTTCATCAACAACCAATTCATCAATAAAAACTCGTTCTGCACATATTGCCGTTTTGTATCTGCCTTCTTTGACTAAACGTTTGCCTTTAAAAAACTTAACAGCTCCTGTTCCCATAATTGCAGCATCTTTAAAAACTCTTTGCCCAACTTGATACATATTGTTCTCTTCAAATGTTCCATCGGTATAGAGTTGAAGTTTCTCAGCTTCTTTTTTAAGTTTGTAATTACCTTTATAAGTTAAAAATTGCGGACGCGGCTTTGACTTTCCTATTCTTGCCGTAGCCGTATCAATCGCTGATTGAATAATATTCATAGTCAAGGTTCTGTCGGTTAACGTATTAGAGTACTGATAAGGTCTTAAGCCTGAAATCTCAGAGTTTCCATAAAGGCGAACATGTCTTAAATTTCTATCAGTCACACCGCCAGATTGACGGTTTTTTAAAGCTGTGATGTGATCAAACAAAGCCTTAGCGCGCTCTTTCTTGTCTGTGTATTCCCACCAGATCTTTGATTGGTCGTTAAAAAGTATTGCCATAAATCCTCCCTTGATTATCTAGCAGAAGCAAATAAAATGTCTTCGTCCATATTATCAAGATCTTCTGCCTTAGTGGTAGGAATTTCTGCCTGAGAAGGCGCAAAGTTCATTGATTTATCATCATAATAAGCCAATGGACTCATTTGAATCACTGTGCCATCGGGTAAATTAAGCTGACTGATTTTGTTTTTAACACAAATGTCTACATATTCTTGAAGTTTGTTACCAGCTATCATCGCTGAGCGTTTCGTGACCTTCGAAAAAGTGGTCTTCGGTTCTTTGTTGTTCATCGTATTCCTCCATTTTGTTTGATAAATCTTGAAAGTATTCGGGTGTACCCAGTGCATAAGTTGGAAGCGGTAATTCAGCCATATATGAATAGGTCTTTCTCCAGGCGTAAAGAGTTCCATCTGATATGTGATTCTGGCAGCGTGGATCTTCTTTGTCCGTGATTTGTCCTTTAATAGACAGCCATTGCAAAGCTTTCCACTCTTCTTCAAGTGAGTTGCATGAATCTTTAATAAATTTAAGCGCACCCGTTATTACATCGTCTTTTAGCAAACGCAGATAAGTTGCCTTACCTAGCTTTTCGGCTATTTCAATTTCAGGTAAACCCATTCTATTCTTCATTTCTTCGATACCTTGTTTGTTGGCACCGTCGATTACTAAATTAGTTATAGGATATTTAGTTTTTATTTCTTTGATTGTGCTGGCAACGTCCGTGAAGTCTTGCTCTGTTTCTTTATGCGCATAGACAACAAACGCAGCTTTAACGCTATGTGAAGCCGCAACAACAGAGTAAGAAGAGGCATCATTAAAGCCAAGATCCACACCGAGAACATAATACCAATCTCTAGCGTGAGGTAATACGTCAACAAACTGCATCTTCTGAGCTGGGATAATAAGTAAATCGTCATCACTGCACCATTCGTTAAGATAATGGGTTCTAAACCAACTAGCTTTAATGATATCAGGATTTATGGTGGTCATTTCGTTTATTTCTTCAGTCCATTGCTTGACCATGAAGGGATTATCGTAAGCAGTCCATTTGTGAACAGACCAAGCGATAGACTTATCAGTTCCAGTCGTAACCTTTTCAAAATAAGTATTGGGAATGTTTTCGCAAGTCCCTAGCAATGTTAACCATGACTGCGGACGTAAATCGGCAAGGGCAGGACGTAGCTTCTGATTAACAAATGACTCTAGATCTATGTTCATTGAGCCAGCTTCATCGATCGAAACCTTTCTAAGCTTTTGTCCAAGGACTTTAGCTAATTCTCTTGGAGAACTATCGAGACCAAATAGCCTGGTCCTGCTTCCATTTGGGTAACGGATAATTGATTCAGTTTCATTAAAGATAAGTCCAAGTCCATGCTTTTCATTGATTCCTTTAAATACGTCCCAAATGATTTCTCGGACTGATCCAATAGTGAGTCCAAAGTAAACGGTTCTTGAATTTGGATATTCCAAACAAATTTCGACATGATCCATTGCCTCTGTATTAGATTTGCCACCTCTTCGGGTAGTATTAATTGCCTTAAATCTAGAGCCTCTATCGTCAAGAACAGCGTTTTGTTTAAAAAACATTGGCTCCCTAATAGAGATAGTCTTTTCGCCTTTCCTTTTTAGATACTCGGAAAGCAAAATCTCTTCGGGAATATCTTTGTGATGAAAATTAAACATTATTTCTTTGTATTCTTGCGGTGAGGTTTGCTGACAGGCGCAACAGAATCAGACTTGTCAAACGTCTTAACTACTTCTTTTCTTATAATTGCAAAGCGAATGTTGGCTGTAAAGACAAGAACATCTTCTAACCAATCGGGGTGTGAAACGGTTACAACGTGTTCATGAAGCACTAATTTCACACCAGGAATGATCTCTTCGCTAATAGTGTTAAGATTGATTTTCTTTTCAGTCGGCACTTGGATCGCTTGATAAACGGATATTTTGTCTAATTTCATATTCTTTCCCTTATTTGTTGCACGTAACTATCTACAATTACTTTGTTATAATATTTCTTTAGCCTTGCTGGTCGGATGTCGTCTGAAACGTGAGAAATAGCTAGGCTGTCTTTTGTCTTAATAACTTCTACCAGGTTCTTTAATAAACCAAGACCGCGAAAGTCTCTTCTAATGTGTGCATAGTGGATAATGTCATATAAGCCCACTGACTGCTCAAATATGATAAACCCATATATCAAGTCAGAATCTTCTGGATCGACTATCACAAGCGTTTTGGCATGGTCTAACAAGGCGTTTATAACCTTATTGTGACCAGTGAAAAAAGAATCTCTATTGTTTCTTCTTATACAGGTGGATGAATCGAAATAACTAAATAGAACCGTTTTGGCAATATAGTCACGATCGCTCTTAATCATTTCTCTTACTATGAACTTAGCTATTGACATGATCTTCCTTGAGTTCAATTCGCCTTTCTTCTTTAGCGGTAATAATTTGCTTAACTCGCTTTTCTAATTCTTTATCCGTTATCTTTGCAGCTGCCAATAATAAATCGTCCGCGTTATCGCGCCACTTGTAACGGTTTTTCATAATCAAATTAAAGGTTTGAAAGTTAAATGTTTTGACTTCTTTTATGTGCTTAGTATCTTCTATGGCTGCTTGCTCCCAGAAATAAAACGATTTCCAGTAAGCAACGCGAAGACATACTTCAAATTCTAAATGGCGCATTGACCATAATGATAATGCTTCTGGTACATTATTAATTACAGCAGCAAAAGACTCTATTGAACCACCTTCGGCACAATGAGCTAATAACATTTCACAATATTTGGGATCATATTTGGAAAGAAAATATTCTAAAGCATCGTCACTAATCATAAATTCCTCTTTTAACTTTTTATAGGCTAGTAACTTGCCCAAATTACGTCAATCAATATTTATATAGCACGCGCTGCCCAAATTATACTATTTTATATTATTTTATACTGAATTATATATTTCAATAACTTGTAGTGAATTATTTTTACACTTTTATTTGACAATGAATGCGGATTAAATTAAATTATCTTTATCAGAAAAACTTAACCATGGGGCATACTTATGAAAATCGAATCTTTTGCAATTTACGCTAATAAAGACACATTTAACGAGCGTGTAATCACTACTTTTTCTATTAAAAACGATGACATGAACAAAACTTCTGCTATTGAGCAATCAGATATTCTTGAAATGCTACAAGTTATTGCCGACGGTGGGACAATTTCAGCAACTTCCTTTTCAACTATTAATTCAAACGAGCAAGATGAAGAGTTTGACATTGCTCAAATGCAAAAAAGAATGAATAAATTTCTTTACCTTGGGGGCTTATAATGACTAAAGAACATAGCTATCGAGTTAATGGAGAATCTTTCTTTGAGAAATCAGACCTAGAGGCAATTGTTATTTACCTAGAATCGATTCCAGTTTCTTATGAAGATCAAAAACTTGATATTTTAGAACTTATTAATAAATGCAGACTTGAAATGCGTTACATTGAATATACTAAGCAGCGCCCAGCTTAAACACAACATGTTAATTATATTGAAAATTAGTCTCGGGGAGGGCGCTCCCCTTGGGAGATTTAGTGAAAAATTATAAATCAGACTTACCCTGCATTGCCTGTGGCGACCAGGGTGAAGATAGAATCTGCCTTCATCATGTTAAAACCAGAGGATCCGGTGGATCGGACAACGCTTGGAACCTTATGTCTTTATGTCAAAAGCATCATAATGAAATCCACCAAAAAGGCACGCCTCACTTTATTGAAAAGTATTATAAGGCTGAATTATGGATGATAGCTAGTGGATGGAAATTTGATGAATATTTAAGGAAGTGGACACATGAAAAGGAGTAGGGCGGATTTTGTTTTGATAGTTATAAATTCATGTGATGCGGTTAAAGATAAGTTTGGACACTTTACTAGAAAAGAAGCATTTGGAAACATTATGGACTCTATTAGTAGAAGTGCCCGATTTAATAAAATATTCCAAGAACTTATAGATTCTGGCGAAATTGTGTCGATTGGCGGAAAGGTTTACAAGTTAAATGAAACAATCTTAAAAAGCCAGGTTGTTAAACAAAAAGAAGCTGATTTAACCATGAAGGTTGCGGATGTTTCTAGGACTGTAATTGATCACTTAAATAGGTCAATTGGATCTAATTTTAGAACAGGCGGCAAGACTCAGACCCTCGTAAGTGCAAGATTAAGGGATGGGTTTAAAATTAATGATTTCCTGCTGGTAATAGATAAGAAGGTCCTGGACTGGCGGGGCACTAAGTTTGAGCCTTATTTGCGCCCAATTACATTGTTTGGGACGAAGTTTGAAAGTTACTTGAACCAAGAATCAAAGGTTACTCGATTAGAGAATATGGATTTTGATAAATACTTTAAATAGGGGGAAAAATGAGAGAGTTGATACCAGAAACAGATTCGGGCTTTTGTGCCATTACTGCACTGCCTACAAATTACAAATATAACGGAAGCTTTATTATGGTCAATTTTTTGACATCGGCTAATAAGCTTTGCGAAAAGTACCCCGATAAAAACTTTGATGAAGCTTTAGAGATTATTCTAAGCGCTCAAGTCTATCGTGTCAGTTTTGGTGAAAATAGAATGAATCCAGAAGAGTTAAAAAAAATGGATAACGTGGAGTCTATATGGAAAACAAAAATAAAGAAATTGCTGGGAAAATAGCTAGATTGCTTCAACAGCTTGCGATTATTAAAAATGCAGATAGGTCTGAAGCGCAACTAGCAGCAATGGCAAAGTATTTATCTAATCACTTTACTTATGAAGAAATAGCAAAGGCCTCGGAACACATATTACAAAGAAGCCCATATTTTCCAGGAATCGATAGCTTTTTCTCTATTCTTAAACCATTGGAAAGCGTTGAATCTAGGGCAATATCTTTAAAGTACGAACTTAAGCAAGTCATTAGCGATTCAGGGTTTAACTTTCTAACGTTTAAGCAAATGGCAAGCCCAGTACTTTTGGATTTTGTAAGCATTGTAGGGTGGAAAGGAAGTCACGACATTTACGACAAAGAAGCAGTTGAGCTTTTTAAGACAATAATAAACAAACGAGGGGCACAAAGTGAAAACGCGCAAATTGAATATTAATGAAATTTTTGAATTGATTGAGCATGAATTTTCTAACGACTTAGGCGAAATGTCTTTTTATGATTACCAGAAACTTGAGACAGCAAAGAATAAAATTTCCTATATTGAATCTATGCCTAAGAAAAATAAACTTACTAAATGGATAGATAGAAATCAAACATCTTTATGGTTTTTTATACTAATAACTTCATTTGCTTTTGCAGCTAAGATTGTTATAGAAAACTATTTTTACAAATATTAGGAGGGCACAATGAATGAACTTGATTTATCAGAATTAGAAACTGCACCAGTTGAAAAAAAACAACCAATTGCACCAAGAGAGCTATCGCCAGAAGCGAGAGAGTTTAACAGACAAATGCACGTAGCCCAAACATTGGCAAAATCGTCAATTGTTCCGACTCACTTTAGAGGCAAGCCTGATGATATTTTTGCTTGTGTTATGCTAGGTGCAGAACTTGGATTTCAGCCCATGCTGAGTTTAAACTCAATTGTTATGATTCAGGGAAATGCCACCCTTAAAGCACAAACCATGCTAGCAGTTGTTAAATCTAAATGCAAAGACGCTATTATTTCAATCGAAGTCGATGAAGAAAAGAAAATTGCAATTGTAAAAGGTCAAAGAGATGCCAGCGATCCAGGCTATACGTCTACGTGGGATTTATCAAAGGCAAAGTCTATGGGGCTATTAGGTAAAGATAACTGGCTAAAACAACCTACGACCATGCTTAGATGGCGTGCCGTCTCCGAGATGTGTAAAATGGTTTTTGCTGATATTTTGATGGGTATTTATTCCACGGAAGAATTTATAGACATAAGCATCGAATCGGATCAAAGCAAGGCAGAACTCGCAACTGCTGCATTTTCAGGAAATTAAAATGAAACAATTAAAATTAGAAATATATCAAGACCTTTTAGAGAAACTTGAAGACGAGTTAGCAAGAGATCTAAAGTACATGGATTTTAGATTAAAAACGCACAAGGCAAGAATAAGTACCGCTGAATTTGAAGCATCTCTATATAAAGAAAGAAACAGCATTCTTGAGTCACTTCTTGTAAAAAGCTGCATGGCTCAAATAAGAAAAACTGCTGAATCGGCAACTGCTGCATCTTCAGATTAAAATATTATTGCAGAACATACGTCCAGTCTTTATTAGCCCCTTAACTGGGGCTTTTTTTCGTCTAAAAACGACAAAAGACCCTTGCGAGTCTTCCGAAGTAGTCTATTTTTTAAGTTATCTTAAGAGCATGGAACTCTCTTCTTGACAATAATACATATTTTAGGAAAAATCAATATGTCGAAACTAGTAATCTCGGCTTTTAAGTTATTTTTTTATCCCTTTTAAAATATAAAACTAAAAAGGCTACCTTAACGGGCTTAGTATTCTTTATTTATTAGATAAAGTTGGAAACTCTAAAAAATAGCTTTGTCGATTATCAGCATTGTATTGAGTCGACGACACCACGCAATTTCGAGGCATTTGCGAAACGGCTTCCTTTTTTAGACATTCTAGTAGAATTTCTTTTAGAATAGGACATTATTCCGGCTCGGAAAGGGTGAAACTCTGAAACAATGAATAAGAGGACAAGGATCGGAAGAAGTGTAGAACTAGAAGACGTTTGGCTCTCCGAGGGTAACTCACCCAATGCCTCGTCACGCTTAAAGGGAGACACATGAAACATTTAGATGAAATTCTTTCTAGCATTAAAAAGCCAGCTAACAAAAAGATTTTACCCATTAAGAAAAAACATGTCCGAAAAAGCAATTCCTCTTGGGTTATATGTGGAAATAAGAAGGCTTATTGCAGATCGACTTGGGAAGCTAACTATTTTAGATATCTTTACTATCTTAAGATAAGCGGACATATTTATGATTTTAACCATGAACCTGAACGATTCTATTTTGATAAGATAAAAACAGGTACGACTTCTTATTTACCAGACTTTGAAGTAATAGAAAATACAGGCGAAGTTGTTTACCATGAAGTAAAAGGGTTCAATTGTCCAAAATCTAAAACAAAGTTAAAGCGATTTTCAATATACTACCCTAGAAAAAAATTAATTCTCGTAACTGCTAAAGAATACAAGCAAATTAAAGAAAACTTTTCCAGAATTATAGAAGGCTGGATTTAGCCTATTGACTTTAATCCGCGCTTATACTAATTTACATTCATTGAAGAAATTAATCTTCACATAAAAGGGCATTTTTATGACAATCCTAGGTAACATCCCAGACAGTCAATATTTTTCAATGAAGGAAATCAGTAATTCTGATTTAAAGCTAATTGAACGTTCTTACTCTCACTTTTTAAACAAACATGACCGCGAAGAAACAAGTTCTATGAACTTTGGACGCGCACTTCACGCTTTAGTATTAGAAGAGTCTAAATTCTATGAACAATTTATTATTGCACCTTTTGAGATGGATAGACGTACTACTGCTGGGAAAGCCACTTACAAGGCGCTTATGGACTCAGGACGCGAAATTGTCACCGCTCCCGAATGGGTCGAACTTAATCAGTTAAAGCAAAACATTTTAAATCATCCAATTGCGAAGAACATTCTTTCAGGTGCATCAATGGAAGGTGCAATTACTGGTGAAATTGAAGGCGTTCCAATGCGTGCCAAAATAGACATCATTAACAAAGGCTTTGTGATAGATCTTAAAACTTGCCAAGACGCTTCTAAGAATGAATTTATGCGCTCAATTGGAAAGTATTCTTATTATCAACAAGCGGCTGTTTATCTGGAACTTTGTAAGCAGAACGGACTTGAAGCCACTGGATTTCTTTTTATTGCAATTGAAAGAGGCGCTAAAAGCTGCGGAGTTGCTTGCTATAGTTTAAACCAGGAATCAATTGACATTGGTCTTGCTAAAGCCAGAAGAACACTTAAAAAATATAAAGATTATATAAATAATCCTCAAAGATATGTTGGTTATTCTGACGTAATTGAAGTTATTTCTGCTCCGAATTGGTCATTTTACGATGAAGCGGGGTTTTAATATGAAAAATGATGATATTACACTTGCAAATCTTATTTTACTTATTGCCGTTATAACAATTTTACTTATGTATGGATTCTGGATTGAAGAAACAAAAAAAGACGTTAACGATATAAAGGGGTTATTAATTGAAACAGTATTTAGTGGGAAAAACGTTCGGACTATTAACAGCAATGGAGAAAATAGAATCGTATGTCGCACCTTCGGGAAGAAGAATTTCTAGGTACCTTTGTCTTTGTGTTTGCGGAAATACAATTATCAAAAAAGGCGATCAATTGAAAAGGAAAAATTCTTTGCATTGCGGTTGCCTTCCTTCAATGAAAGGAAAAAGTGGCAAGAAAAAGAACAAGTAAGCCTACGACTTATTGTACTGGTAGACATGTTTGGAGCGCATGGGTCGCGGGCAGTAAGTCTCCTTTAAGGTTAATTAAAAAATGTAAAAATTGTTCTGAGGTAATGACTCTTAAAGAATTTATGGAATATAAAAAAGAAATGAATTTAAAAACAATTAAAGCAAATACGCACATAGATCTTTTTTGGAGTTGAAATGAAGTTAGACATAGATCAGGTAATTTACGAAGCTCCGATGCACAAAACCATGGCAAGCCTTGCTAGAAAGTTTAACGCTGAAATAAGCATGTTTAAGTACAGGTTAATGAAGGCGCACAAATTAATGCTTGTGAAAAATATAATAAGGATGAATAAAGGAAATAGTTATGAAGTTGAGGTTTTAAGATGATTAGAGGTAAAAAACATAAATGGTCTGGGTCTTGGAAATAATATAAACATAAGGAGAATTTAAAATGGAAAATCTAGAAACAATTAAGCTGAACAATGTAGAGTATATGCGAAAAGACCAAATACAAGCCAATGCTTCTAACACAGAAGGGTTGAAAGCCGTCATTGTTAGAACTTACAGCGCAGGCGTTTTTTATGGTTATCTCGAATCACAAATCGGACAAGAAGTGGTTCTTAAGAATGCTAGAAGGATGTGGCAATGGTTTGGTGCAAGCTTGTCAGAGTGTGCGCAGTCTGGAACTCCAGATGTGTCTAAATGCAAATTCCCTGAAGCCGTTACGACTGTAAAGTTATTAAATGCCATTGAAATATTAGACCTTACACCTAAGGCACTATCGTCATTGAATTCGGTGGCAATATGGAAAGCTTAGTTAATGATGGAAGTGGAGACGGAAATGGATACGGATACGGAAACGGAAATGGATACGGATACGGAAACGGATACGGATACGGAAACGGATACGGATACGGAGACGGAAACGGAAACGGATACGGATACGGATACGGAGACGGAAACGGAAACGGATACGGAAGTGGAGACGGAGACGGATACGGAAGTGGAGACGGAGACGGAAACGGAAACGGATAATCGGGAGAATTATAAATGAGTGATAAACTACAAGATGATTTAATTTATAAACATGTAATGACTTTTTCCCATGAAGAACTTGCTGGAATGTATACAATCATAAATAAACGAGAGCAAGAGCATTTAGAAGAGATTGAAGCTTTAAATTTAAGTTGTTCCACCATGGTTGAAATAAATTGCAAACAAGAGAGACAGTTTCACCAAGATATTAAAAAGCTTGAAAAAGAAAACGCTCGATTGCGTGATGTTGTTAAAGGTAACATTGCTGTTATGGGAAAAATGCAAGAACGAGAAAATAAGATGATTAAACTTGAAAAAGAAAACGCTCGATTGCGTGAGGCTTTGGAGAGCCTAAAATTAACAATGGACGAGGAAAGAATGGGCAAATTAACAAAAGAAGAAATTTCATGGTACTTAAAATATAACTGTACACTAGAGACTTTACCTAGATGTTCTAAATGTTATACCCAAAATGATGATATATACACCGATGAATTAGATGGAGAAATGTTTTGCAAAGAGTGCCTAATAGATAGTCTCAACAATGATGAAGTCGCACTTAAAGAATTGAGAAGTTATATGAAAATCGAAACACTAAAAGGAGGTGAAGAATGATTTGTGCTATTTGTGGTTGCAACGATAGGGAAAATTGTAAATATGCTATAGCAACTGATAATTATGTTTCAGCTTTTAAAAGAGCTTTATGCGGTGAAAAAATTATATGGTCAAAAACTTTAATTTTATCCTCCGCAATTATGAAAGAATTAGAAGAAAAACAAAAAGCACTAGCCAGCTCCAGTCATCACTTGGTAATCCTAAAACATCGTTGTAGCTCTTTAAAAGAAAGTGAAGAGTGAGTGATGTTTTAGTAATTTTAAAGATCATACCAATTTGATGCTTTTAAGGTGACAAATTCTTCTTCTTGGTAAGCTTCGATAACTTCTACGTCGCTAACAATTGGCTTTTCTTCATTGCTAATCAATTCGCAAGAATATTCACCATAAATCCATTGGCAATTATAAACTTCAGTTGCCAGTATTGCCGTAAGAGGTATCAAAGCTAAAAGCCACCATTTCACAGCTTAGCCAAATTTCTTTTTTTAGTTATTGTTGATTTTATAATGCTTACCATTTCCCTGTTAAGCTCTTCAGTTTCTTTATCAGTATTAATTATTTTCCACCAGGTGCCGTAAATTGTAGTTTTATCCTCTTTGGTTATCCATATTGTGACTTCGCAAATAAGAGTATCATCGCCTTTGCAATGATCTAAAAATTGGATAGTGTATTTTGATCCTACTTTAAATTTCATACCCTAGTTCCAATCCAGCGATTATTTTTATCAAGTGCCATTGGTACTAGTCTTGGTTCCGAGTTTTCAATAAAAGTTACACCGAGTATTGGGCGTTTAACTTGTAATTTGTTATATGAAAATGCCAATGATGTATCGTCAATTAAGCATCCTCCTGTAATTGCGAAGTGTAATCCGTTTCCGGCTGTCCAGTATCGTAATTCAAAAAGCTGATGATGGTGACCTTGGACCAAGGACATTCCAAAGGATTGTGAAGCGGCAAGTATATTTGACGAAATTCCATGTACAAATTTACATTTTGTTCCGTTTGGTAGCTCAAGTATGATCGACTCATGCCAACTCCAGTCATCACTTGGTACTCCTAAAACATCGTTGTAGCTCTTTAAAAGGTGTCTAGGCATTCCTGCGTGCTTTGCGCGACGATAAGCCATGGACCCATGGTTTGAATGAAGCAATTGCATTTTTGGAAATAATTCATGAAGTGTATCTATATACCCAAGAGCCATTAATAGCTCCCTTCCTGAGCTGTCTAGGTCTGGATCGGAATCATGAAATGACATGGCTCCGTAGTCGAGTTCGTCCCCTAGGCAAATTATTCTTGTGGGATTTAATGTTTTTTTTATTTTGTGTAAAAAATCCAAACTGTCCACGTGACAATGGGGAAAGTGTAGGTCAGGAATGCAAAGTATTCTACTGTTGTCCATCTCGCATCCTTGTTTGAGTTATTTAATTTTTGCACGGATTTATTTTTATTGCAATTTGTGAATTGTGAAATAATAATAGACCAAACCAACCCAGTAAAAGGAGTATTTATGCCATTGAAAAAAGGCTCTAGTAAAAACACAATTTCAAAAAACATTAAAGTAGAAATTAAATCTGGAAAACCGCAAAAACAAGCGGTTGCAATTGCTTTAAGTGTTGCCAAAAAAGCAAAAAAGAAAGTTGCTTCAAAAAAGAAGAAATAACATGAGCGCAGTTTTTATTTCAATAGCTGTTACTTTAATCACTTATTGGCTTTTTAAACCCTGGGAAAGCATTTACATGGTTGAAAATGAAATAATAGACGTTAAAACTTATGGTGAAATTAATATTTTCAGAGCTCCATTTAGAAAAATTTACAGGAATAGAGTTTACTCTGAATTAGAGTATGATATTTTCTGCCTTAAGTCATGCAACAGATTAACAAAAATAAATAAATATATTTTGGCAACTCTTGACGACGAACCAGAGATACTTAAACAAATAAAGGGGAATTAAAATGGCTAAAGCGATGACAGCAAAAAAACAAGTAGCAAAAGCAAGCGCAAAAAAAGAAATGAAAGTAATTAAAAAAGCTTCAAAAAAAGTTGTAGCTAAGAAAAAAATAAAGTAATTTATTTTTTGTTCGAAGGTTAGTGCCCTAACTGAGAATAATTGGGGTTAAGTGTTAAAGCTTAACCCCTTTTTTTATGCCTTGGTTTGTTCTGTCCAGGTAAAGCCATCCTCATTTGCATAAGGCATGGCAACCCATAATTCATAAATTTCATCTAGAAAATAACATTCCCCTGTTTTCATTAATCATGTGCCTTAATTAGTACATACCCTGCGGTTACACCGACTCCAGCAGTTGAAACTCTTGCTCTTAGTGCGGCTGCATTTGTTCCGTTTACTGTTAACTGCACCGTGCTGCTTGCTACAGATGTTAAAGGTGTACCTATTGAATACCAAGTTGTCCCGAAATCATCACTTCCTTCTAATTGAAGAACAGGGGCAGTTGTTGCAGCTCCAATGTTTATCATTAATTGAATTCCGTTTCCGCAATCTCTTGCTAGAATAATTGCAGTCGTACTGTTTAAAGTAGTTAAAACAATAGTTCTATCGACTAATTGTCTTTGAGGAATTGCAGGATAACTTGATTGAAGTCTGTTTACCGCTCTTGTAAAAGATGGAGTTGTGCCCCCGACTGTTTGAACATATCTGACGCGGTTTCCAAGAAAAGGTATGGCAGGACTTCTATACATCCCTACAGCAGTAATTCTAGGAAAATCATAAACTTTGTACCAGTTTGTCCCAGTATCGTCTGATTCCTCAATTGAAAAATCGAGAGTTGGAGAAGTTCCAGAAACAACAGTTACCGGAATGTTTACTTCGTAAGAAATACCAAAAGTAGGCGTAAAGGCAGCCGTAGTTGTAGTCGTTGTCAGCGCAGCCGAAGCAACGTCAGCCACAATTGTTGGTATTGCCAGGTTGGCAGATGTTATAGCTGCAACAGTCGTAACGGTTGTAATCGTACCAGAAGTCACCGTCACAGCAGGAGAGTTTAACACAGTCACTGGTAACTGTGAGTTTTGTGACATGTTCGAAACAGAGTTTAAAGCTACGTTCTGGAGGGTCCTGTTTAAAACAGCAGCCATACCCATTGTAAAAGTAGTTGTAGACGCTGGAGCAACGGTACCGTTTAGTACGTGAATTTGAAAAAATAATGCCGTGCTTTCTTCTGGAATAGACTGAACCGTTTCAGCTCTTCTTGCCATTGGAACAGTAGCTGCGATTGCCTGAAGAGAATCTGCAAGCGACACTTGCCCATCCTCAATGGTAATTTCGGCAATATGCCCAGGGGAAGCAGTCGTGTTTATCGTTGAAATAAATGCAGTAGAGTTTGTGTTGTAACCTCTTCTTTGTGTTTCTAAGGTTACGTTTGTTGCAACTGCTGCCGTGTAGTTGGCGCGAACAGCATTCCAGCCAACTAATGACAAAGTACCAGTACCAGTTGCCGGAAAGCCAGCTACGGTAAAAGTGACTGCGTTTCCAGCTACAGAAGCAATTGCATACCTTCCAGGAATTGTTCCGGCTGTTCCAGTAATTGCCTGCATAATTAAAGATTGACCAGTATTTGCAGTGGTAAATGGGTTTGATGGAATTGTAACTGTAACTGATGTTGAAGAGTTGATCGTGTAGGCAAGATTATCTCCGATAACATCCACTAGTTCGATATAAAAGTTATTATTGACAATTCTTTGAGATAATATTGCAGCCCATCTGAGAGCCATTGGTCCAGAAAATGATTGCGTTGATCTCAAAATAGTTTCATCGTTTACAGTTGTCCCTGTTGTGATTGCCAAGTTTCCGTTGTTTTGTGAAACTGTCATCCCGGCACCAGTTTGGATAACTGTAAAAAAAGCCGAATCTACTCCAGATGGAATTGCTGATGCAAACGTCGTTCTAAATGCTTTTTGAGGAGCTGGAGTAACAACAATAGAACTTGTGTTTCTTGCCGCTGGGTTTGTTGATTGCTGTACAATTCCAACTGAACCAGAAATTTGCTGTGTTGCTGGTAAGTTAGAAACAGAAACAGAGCCAGATACTGGCTGAGTTGCTTGAAAAAATGTACCTGTTACAGGAGTTGTTGGCATTGTTGCAATTGAAACAGGCTGAGTAGCTGGAAAATTGGACACTGTTACCGAACCAGATACCGGTTGCGTCACTGGAAAATTAGATACTGAAACAGATCCGGAAACTGGTTGGGTTACAGGATAAAATGTTCCAGTTACGGACAATGGAGACGTTAATTTAGTATCTATTGAGGCAAGACTAGCATTTCCAGTTGTTTGAAGTGCAGAAGTTGAAACTTTTCCATCGATTGACGAAAGAGAAGCATTTCCAATTACTTGGTTTGCTGCTGATGCGTCACCACCACCACCACCTCCACCGCCACCCGAAACAGGCGAGACGTTTCCATTTCCATCAGTCGTATAAACAACAACAGCGGGATAAACTCGACCTGTATTGTCTAAAACCTCAACAGCACCTTTGTTTTTCGGGGTAATTATGTTATCTGACATGAGTCCTCCTATGGATTCACTGAATTAATTCTATTTTCCCATGATGCAATTTCTTTATTGCAATCATTGTATTTTTTGCATTGCTTAAGGAAATATTCCTTTATTTTAACCCATGAATCAACAGGAACCAAGACAGATTCTATTTTAATATCTGTCCAAGTTTTGCCATTCAATAGGACTGTATCATTAATTATGATTTGCTTATCGCTTATCGTCCACGCACAAAAGCCAGTATTAGGCGTTCTTGGACGGCAAATTGGTACATCTGGAAGACTTGAGCATGAACTAAGAAGTAAAAGAAACAAGACGCTTAAATGCTTCATCAGCTGCCCTCCTAGCCTCTTCGGTTTGTAGTGATTCTGCAAGATGTGCGGCTTTTACATATGCAGCACCTTCTTCAGTTGTTCGAAGGTCAACATAGATAAAAAAAGAAATTAATTCCAAGCCATCTGCAACTTTTACAATTAACCACTTTAACCCCTGAGCAATTAAAAAGTTAAATGGTGGAATGTTTAAATAAGGAAATGCAGAGAAGAGGGCAGCTTGAGCCACCCCCAAAGAACTTTTGATGAAATAATCTTTGCTAATTTTAGCAAGATCAGTAGATAGCATCCTAAGCCAGTAGCGATGCTTTTAAAGCTTCAACTTCTTTTTTAATGAGTGCCTCTAAAGCTGGGTTAAGTGCAGGAAGAATCATTGCAACAGCTGCATCATCAATTGGAGTTGCTGTTTTTGCAACGGCTTCTTTCAAAGCTTCTTCTCCTAAATCTTTAACTAGTCCAATTACTAATTTTTCTAGGTCAATACACTCAACCAATAGTTTAACTAAATCTTTTTTCATTTTTCCTTCCTTTTTAGTAAATTGCCAATAAGCTGAACTAGCCCATTGGATTTTATGTTTGGATTTAATGATAGCACTTCGGAATAAATTAACGCAATAAATGGTAAAATTGTTGCTTTGTTTTCAATGATAAATAATAAAATTTTCATTTTTTCTCCAAGATCAAATAGTTTTTTATAAATCTTGTATCTGCTTTAATTTCTAAAATATCCGACTTAAGATTAGAAACTTCTGCCTGGGACTGATAAGACGATGCCACAAAACTTATAAACCAAGCCAATAATGGAGCTATCATTGTGAATAAAATAGCCTCAAGCTTTAGTTTTTTTAAGTTCATAGCGCCTCCTGTGCTATTTAAGTTTTCTTCCAATCTTGTACAAAAGAACTTCAATCTTATCTGCTTGATCGGCAAGTAAGTTTTGAGTTCCTAGGCTCTCCTTTGGAGAAAGCGTTTTAATTATGCTCAATACATGTACAAGTGCGTTTTTTGTAGTTTCAAAATGATCATCGTTGCTTTTAGAAAGCATGTCACTTGCCTTGCTTACAATGTCGTGAAGATTTAAACTATCGCTTTTTGTTCCGATATATCTTTCAATAACAGAATCATAAAAGTCATCCATTAAGGGATAAACTTCTCCGAAAAAAGCATGATCTTCAAAAAACGTTGCGCCTTTGCTTAAATTATGTGCATGGTGCGTAAATAGGTTTATTGCCCTGTAAAGTATTGCTAGCTCAATCATTTTTTATCTCCTAAGAATAAATTTCTTTCTGCGGTTCTTCTACGAAGCAAGCCTTTGGAAGTTAGCTTTATACCCCATTTAGTGTATTTACAATATGTCATGAAGGCATCTGCAATTAAGTCAGGATGCTTAGAATAAATCGCATCTCCCATAGTAGTTCCAGGGTAACATTTACCAATCCCAACGTTGTATAGAAATGAAATTAAAGCATCGTATTGATTCTGATTTGGTTGCCAATTGATCTTGCCTAAGACTTGATTAAAATAAGCGCACTTTTCTGTCACTTCATGATCGAGCCACGTTTCAGCTTGCTCACGCGTACAAGTGTCATTTTTTGACACCTTTAAACCGTTTGGATATTTAATCGTGCCTATTCCAATAGTCCATATTCCAGCTTGATCTTGGTAAGCCGAGGGGAAAAACCCCTCGAACTCTGTTATGAAATTAAGACCATTTTGAGATATCTTCATTAATTAAAGCCCCATACAAATTATATTAAAAGCCGTATTTGGGTTATCTCCACCAGTAGTAGCAAGAGTTGTTCTAACGCTTATTGATGTGCTAGAAATCGATTGTATTTGAGGAAGCATATTGTTACCTACAAATACCGTTGAAACCGTACAGTTTGGAGTTGCTGTTAATCCTGATAATGTACATACTGTTGGGTTTGCGGCAGTACATGAAGATATAACGTTTCCAATTTGATTTGATATTGTTCCACTTGTGCTTGCTAATATTGCTGAAAATGTTTTAATTGCCGATGAAGTTACACCTGGAACCGTTGGCACTCCAATAGATGAAGCAACTTTAGCAGTTTTTGGTTTGTAGTCTGAAGATCCCTTTTGGCATTTAATTATTGTTGGCTGAGCATTAGCTGCACCGTTTGTAGAGTTATAAGTTTGAAATGTAAAACTAGTTGTAGAGTTTGCAGTAAATCCATGTGCAATTGCGGCTCCTGCCTGATTGTTATCCACAACACAATTCATAGTAGTAGTTAAACCACTTACGCCATCTTTTAAATTTGTATTTAAAGGACAGGTATAGTTTGATGTTGCAACCGTACAGTTTCCATTTATCCAATCTAAATTCTCATTAGAAACTACACCAGTGCTTGAAATCTGAGCTGAAAAAGTATCAGTACACTCATAATCATTTGCGCACTTTTCAATACCAGCGAATGAGCCGATGATAGAGCCGTAGTCTGACCAGCCCGAAATTGGAGCATCTAGCTCAAGCCCCATACCAACATTTGTTCCAGACATTGGACTAATTACACCTCCCATAAATGCCTGAGCTGTTCCATTATATGGATATAAGACTCTAAATTGTGTAGCACTATATGCAATTAAACTAATTCCCAAAGAAGGAGATGTGTCACTAGAAACTTTACCAGTACCCACATAAGATTTAGAATATGTGCCTATTGTTGCAGTACCAGCACCAGTGTAAAAACTAACCACGTTAGAATCAAAACTTAAACCGCTTGGTAGTGTAAATAAATAATCACCACTTCCTGCCGTCCCAGCAGTTGATTGCTCATATTGAAATTTAGCTTGTAATCTTTGTCCTTTTCTCGATGCCATTATTCTATCAGTAACAATTGTCCCCTTTGTTGGTGCAGTTGTTGTTGCACCAATTGTAATTGTTCCCGCATTAGTGTATGCATAATCTTGACTAGCTTGAGAATAGATTTTAGATTCAGGTGGAAAGTACCAGACTTTGATTACTCCTGGTATAGCGGTTGTACCAAAAATAGTCGCCGTAGATGTTCCAGATTGTTTACCTCTAATAGATAGAGTTACGTTACTTTGTGTTGTAGAATATGAAATTGTTTGACTCATTCCCGAAGCTTGATTTATTCCAGAGGCTGTACCATTGAAAACACTTGTTTCTCTTGCGGTATTTATTCCATCCCAAAATTGAAAAGAAGCATTGTTACCTGTTCCACTAGAGCCAAGTAATCCTTCATATTCTAATCTATAATCACCAGCCGGAAGACTTGCAAATTTTATTGATGGAATTTGAGTTGGTGGAGCGAGTGCTGCCCCAGTTGTGACATACGTACAACTACTTTGAAATCCGAAATCGGCAAATGTTGCAGATGTTGTTGTCCATCCTCCAATACATCCTGTTGTTGTTAATGTCCCAATTAGCTTTGCCCCAGTAACGTTCTGAAATGGTGCTGATGTTCCAACAAAAGCATCATCAATAATTACAGTTCCTGTTGTTCCTGAAGAAATGATAGCGATACCATTTGAAGTAGCTGTCATGATAAATGGAATGTTAATATTCTTCCAAGTTCCATCTGCTACTACGTTAGCGCATAATGCTGTTACCGTTACTCCAGCATTTCTAGGGCACACTTGAAGTCCGGTAACGTTAGAGCTTTTAATTTTAACTGAAGCTACACCTTGAAGACCAACTAAGTTAGCCGCATTGATTGTAGAATCTTGAGTCGTTGCAAGTGCACCAGATAAAGCTAATGATAGAGCTTTTTTACCTTCAACTTGGTTACTTAAATCTGCTGTTCCCGTTGCATTGGTAATAGTCCAGCTTGTAGTAGCTGTATTATGTTCAAAGCTAGGGTTTGCTAAAAGATTAGTGTTCCCTGTCTCAATTCTTGATTGTACACCAAGAACTTGTGTCGCCTGATTATTTGGAGTTAAAGCCGTAAATGTTGTTGGCTTAAGTGTTTGCTGATCACCACTTAAAGTAGTTGGTGGAAGTGATGCTTGAACTGAAAAAGCCCATGTTATAATAAATAGTTTTATAAGTTTCATATTAACCCCACGTTATTGAAATCATTTGAGCCGTTGCAGTAGATACCGCAATTACTGAAATTGTAGCAACTGCTGGAAAATCTTCCGATCTTCCCGGTGCAAATAAATGACCGTTAGTTGCTGTTGCAGTACCACCCATGCAAACTCTTAAGTTTACTGAGTTATTATCATCAGCTTGAATTTTTACCCATTTTGCTGTTGCTGGTGGAGCAAATGTTTGTGCTGTTACTCCGTCAAGAGTTACAGATTGCACATACGATGCTGCTGCTCCAAGAGATATGACCTTTAAAAGACCAGATGTATTTACTGTTAATGGAGAAATATTTCCAGCCGTATAAGTCGGAGAAGTAGATACGACAGAAGCCTGTACCATTGGACCAGTGTTAGCCCCTAAGGCTGTGTTTGGGGTAATGTTTAGTTTTGATGCTGTTGCATCAAGAGCAAACCCTGTGATGGCTGCTGGAGGCGTTAAAGTGGTAATTTGAGCCGCTGGCAATACTACTGGAACCGAAGAAACCGATAACTGTTGTCCAAGAGTAATTGCTGCACCAGCATTATCTTGAAGTTGAGCCTTTACAACGCTTGTGTTTGTTAATGGATTTATAGTTACTGTTGATAATGGCGTTAATGTTGATAATTGCGCAGCTGGTAATACCACAGGTACTGATGCTGCTGCCAATGCTTGTCCCAAAGCAGGAATTTTAGTATCAATAGATGACAATGAACTATTTCCAGTTGTTTGCAATGTTGAAGTTGCAGCAAGAGTTGGAAGTGTAATTGTTCCTGTAACATTGTTTATATTTCCAATATTATTTGAACCAGCTGGCAATGGATTATCTAGCATTACATTAGAAACTTTATTGCTAGCAATAAAATTAACAAATGCAGTTCCTGATGATACCGTTGCACCTTTAAGTCTAAAATAAGCATAGCCCACAACATTTGCTTGACCAGAAGTATTTGCCGTAAATGTATTTGAACTATTTCCAGTGGCAAGAGAAACATAAGTCGTTGGATACCAGGTCGAATTGTCTTGAGAAAGTTCAACAGTTATAGTTCCAGTCCAAGTCCCTTCTACAGTAAATGCAACAGTTCCATAGTTTGTAGTTGCAATTTGAGCTGATGCTGTTCCAGTAATAGAACCAGATGCAGCCGTGTCTACGTTTAAAGCAGCGTTACTTACTGGCTGAGTTGTCCACGCGCTATCTACTTTTAACGCATTTAAAGCAGAAACGGCGGCTAAGTTTGTTCCATCGCCAATTCTAACTGATGAAGGGTCAGCTCCATTATGTTTAATTCCTACTGAAATATCTCCAGCGTTAATTGTAACGTTTGTTGTTCCAGTAACGTCGGTAATGCAAACAGGAATTGGGGTATGATTGTATGGGCTTGTTGTATCTAAAGTAACTGGGTACCAATTGCCATCGTCTTTCTTAACCATCATTCCCGAAGGAAGTGGAAAATTGTTTATTGGTGCAGCATCGTCATTTCTAACAAATGTTAAAGAATCATTATCGTAAAAAGAAATTCCATCCGTTGTTAATTTTATTGGAGGATATACAAAAGTTGTCATATTAACACCCCTTATTTGTGCAAAAAATGCTAATAGTTATGTTACCAGTCGCAGATACGCTTGTTTTTGTATAGGTTGGTCGCAAAAACTTAAAGCCTACTTCCGTTATTATTAATTGGTGCGAGCCATTCTCAGGAGTAATTACTATTAATGCTCCAAAATCTAAAGTTGTCCAAGTTAAACCATCTTTAGAGTGTTCAATGATAACTTCTCCGTTTATAAAAGCCCCAGCACTCCAATGAATGTCATAGGTGATAGTATCAAACGGCGACACGTCTGTTTGTAGCCCGACTATTTGAGCCGTTGCCATGCTGCCATTGTCAATGGCTTTAAAGTTGTAAATGAGATTTTTTCTTGACATTTTTCACACTCCCTTGTGAGGTAAAGCCTGGTTGGGCTTAGTCCTTATTCATTATTGTTTGAGTTCCTATTGTACTATTTTGTTTTTGGTCGCTTAATTTTGCAACATTAATCGGTTGACCCATGTTGTTTTGTTGCGCTTCTTGTTGAATCATCATTGCCGCATTGCCCTGCATTTGACTAAAAAGGGCTGGAGTAGAAAAGCTATCTAGCGGCATTCCAAATACCTTGAAAAGAGTAACTCTTTTTTCTGCCGGAATATCTTTCTTTAAACTTGAAATAATTTCGTTTTTAAGGGCTTCTTTGGTTTGAGGGTAAATCATTGTCAAAACTTCAGTAGCCTCTGGGGTCACATAGCCATCTTTTAATTGGTTTAAAATAATGCTTGGTTTTTCAACGGCTTCTTTATATCGATTAAATTTGTCTATTTCCATTTGACTAGGTTCCCACTTGTCGGCTCTCCATGGAATATTTTCATAAGGATTTTTAGGAACCTTTGAGAGTAAAAAATCATTAGCCTTTATTGCAGTTTGGACAAAGCCGTTCATGGCTTCCGGCAAGACTGTAAAGGCGGCATTATTTCTGCTCATAAAATCATTGAAATAATTTGCTTGATTATTTTTTGATAACTCCAAGTTTTTTTTGTCTTTTTTAAGTTTGTCGTAAGAATAGATTTTGTTTTCTTTAAACTGTGGATATTGGTTAGGTCTATTTGCTAAAATTCCTGCAGCTGCTTTTGAAATTAAAGATTGATGTTTTTCAACTGCTGCACTTAAAGATTCTTTTAATTGAATCGATGCGGCTTCTGACATTCTTCCAAATATTCCGTAATTTTCACCGCTTACAATTGCGCCTATTGCTGCGCCTGCTGGTCCACCAATTACATGACCTATTTTAGCGCCTAATAATCTTTTTAAAACACCGCCAGTACCTTTTTGCACCGATCTAAAGCTTGCCCCATCAATTAAAGTTTGAGCAGTCTTAGCCATGTGATAATTTTTTTTTGCTTCTGAATAAGAGTTTTTTAATTCTGGTGAATTTTTACCAAGAGTCTCTACTGCGTGGTTTTCAATTACCCCTCTTAGGGCTTCAGCCGCTTCTTGCATGCCAATTGGCGAACCACTTCCATAATTGGCAATTTTATCTAGTCTTAATCTTTGTGCTCTCAATTCTCCAAAATCAAGTTTGGGATACTCTGTACCAAATTTAGTTTCTATTTTACCAGAATCTCTTAAATCTTTGGCATAAGTTTTAATTTCTTCATATTCTTTTTTAAATTCAGGAAATGGTTCTCCTGTTTTTGGATTTAAATATTTATCCAAGTGCTGATTCTCTAAAATATTAGCTAAATCATTTGTTGTGATTCTTGTATTAATTCCGCTTTTTTCAAGCTTGTTTTCAATGACAGTTAAAATATTTTCTATATCAGTGCCATATTTTTGCAAGTTTGCTGTGTTTTTATTGGCAATAAAGTCAATTTCATGTTGACCTTGTGGAATTTCTTCGGGTGATTTTGGGAAAAGGTCATTAATATAATCAGCAGCAGTATTAACAAAACCAGGTCTTGTTTTCTCATAAGCTTTTTTCTTTACATTAATTTTCTCTAAAGCTTGTTTTGATTCTGCAGTTAATGGTTCACCGGTAACTTTTGTCAATTCTCCACTAATTGCTTCTGGATTTAAAACGTGCAACATTCCATCAACTGTTACATGATCTACATTTTTCATTATGCCATTAACATTTTTTTCAACATTGTTTACTTTTGTCTCGTAAAGTTTTTGTTCTTCAAGAGGAGTTTTACTAGCAATATCATCGGCTAAGTTTTCTATTTTTTGTTGTGATTTTCCATAAGATTCTATTAAGGTTGGATCATTTGGATTTTTAACAATTCCATCTAGTAGTGATTGATGCTCTGTTAAAATTGCTTGCTCTTCAAGGGTTAATAAAAAAGAATTCTTGTATAAAAAGCTTTCTTTTTCTTGAATTATTTTTAATCTCTTCAGGGTGTTAATAGGATTTTCACCCAATTGTTTACTTGCACCAAACTTAGAATCAAGATCTTTAATGTTTGTTTTTTGACCAACGTCCTGTAATCCTGTTTTTGTATCCAAATCTATCCCATTTCCAGAAAGATTTTGATTGTTAATTTTTACAACGTCATTTCCATCTCTGTGAGTATAAATTTTTTGCTCAGGAATTCCTTCTGTTTCGGGTACAGTTTGCACTTTAAAAGTTGTCCCTTTACTTACAGGGGTTTGACTTCTTGGCAAATCTTCTGTTTTGATGCTTTTTATAGTGACAGGATTTTCAACATTGGCACCTAAAGAACCTGCTCCCTTTCTAAACATTTTCGCAGCATCGGATTTCATTTGGTAAATACTACTAAGGGCTTCTAATGAAGAAGACAAAGCAAACGTGGGCAAAGCAAAGCCTAGTGCGTCTTTTCCAGTATGTTCAAAAATAGCATCCGCGCTCAATGGGTGATTTCTTATTATGTTTGGGGCAATTTCAGAAGTAGCACCATAGATAGCCCCAGTTCCTGCGGCTAAAGCTGTTTTTTGCATGGTTCTTGCTAAAGCCCCAGCAAAAGTTTTTTCTCCCAGCCCTGTTAATCCTGTGGCAATTTTTCCAGCTTGTTCAGCGGCACCACCCGGAACAAAAAAACCAACTCCTCCACCCATAAAATTAGTGTAATAATTTTGCTCTGATCTTTTAGCTCTGTTTTCTTTATAAACATTGGCTTCAACTGGGTTTGCATTTTCAAGAGCCGTGTCAATTATTGCAGGCAATATTCCGGCTGTCGCGGTGTCCGCTGCTGCCTCTATAAATGTCTTTACTTTTTCTGTGGGAGTGCCATATGTAACGTAGTCTTTATAATCTTGAGCTTGCTGCTCTGTAGCTACTCTAAAGCCGCCAGATGGGTCTTTTAGCATTAGATCCGCTTGTTCTGCTGGATAAGCTTTAACTACCCCAGAAACGTCTTGAAGCTGAATTGGTTCTTCTGGAGCAAAGGGCTGACCTGTGGTTTTATTTATAATTGCCATTTAGACCCTATTTGTTTTTTTGTACAACTTTATTAGCCGCTGGACCACCTTGGAGCCTGTAAAGCTTGTGCTTATTAACCCTGCTTTGTTGTAATTTATTAAGCGATTCGGGATTGTCAAAAGCAGAAGCAGTATTTGTTTTAAGAATTTTATCAAACTTATCTTCAGAATATCTGCCCGTGTTCATTTCTGCCAAAGTTGTTTGAATTGCATTTCTGTAATATTCTTCAATTTTTCCAGCATTAGGATTATTTTTTACGTCATCTGGTAATATTTTTGACAATAAACTATCAATTGTTGCTGACGTTGCGCTCTTTCCAAGATGACTTGCTGCAATTCTATTAAGAATAGTATTTGTTGTAACACTACTTAACTTAACTCCAGAAAGACCTCTTTCAAGCTCAGTCATTTTATCAATACCGGAACCATATTGTTGAACACCAATCTGTGCTTTAATTCCTTCTTCTGTTGGATTTAAAACTTTTTGATTAGCTATTTGCGCTTCTAATTGCGTTTTAATATTTCCCGATTTTAATTTTGCGTTTTCGACCGCAGTTTCTTGCTTCAATTTGTTGTAATTGTTTTGCAATGCGCCTGCCTCTAGGTTTTGCTTTGCTTTTATTGAAATGTCTTTATTGTAAAGTTCTTGCGCTCTTTGGTTTAACGATTCGGGAGTTGCTTGTATTTTTAATAAAGCAAACTCATTGGCAGCTTGAACATATTTTTGTCCAAAGAGTCTTGTATTTTGAATTGCAGTTACAAGATCTTCCCCCTGCTTAATAAAAACATTTAGCAATCCGCGATTTCCTTCAATTCCGGCTTGTTGATCTTTTACTTGAGCCGCTATGTCATTATCAATTAAGTTTTTAAGCGCGCCTCCGTTTTGCAAACCGCCAAATGCGGCAGAAATTAGAAAGGATATTTTGTTACCAACAGAACCTTGATTCCAAACTCTATTTGGGTCAATTTTTGTAAAGTTTTTCACATTGTCTTCAGTTTCTCGCAATTTATTCATCGTGTCCGAATAGCGCTTGTATAAATCAGGCTGTGTGTTTGAAATGTCTTCATAAAAATCCATTTCTGTTTTTTTTGCTGCAATCGCTGCATTAGCTTGTTGTTCTAGTATTGGCTTTCTTTCTTCGGGTGTAGGAATTTTTTGAGAACCAATTTCTTTAACCGCTTCGTCTGTAGCTGCTGATTTTTCCGGCAATCCAACTTGTGGAGCTTTTTCAGCACCAACAAGCCTTACGGGGTAATCTAAAGGTTTTTCGCTTGCCGTTGTGCCGGACTCGGGCGTGGTTGGAATGATGTTTTCTGCAGTTGCACCTTCGCTTGTTTTTAATGGTGCATTTGGTGTAATTGCTGTGCTTGATGGTTCGCTTGGAAGACCACTTCTGTTTTTTGTTAAAAAATCATAAGTGTCAAAATAAAGCTTTCCAAGTGGAGTTTGACCAATGTCTTCTCTAAGAGAAGTTCCAGTTGTAAAATCTGCCGGACCTCTTTTGATAGTATCAGCCCCACCGGGAATATCTTGCCCTGGCAATTGTCCAGCATCCCTAAGCATGTTGTAGTTTTCCGAGTTTCTTCTAAACTCCTCATCGCTATTTTCTTGTGGTGTTTTTTGTCTTGGAACTTCAACAGTTGTTTTATCGAATGGATTGTATTCCTCTGGGACTTGTGGAGCCGCTGCAAAATCTTGTCCTAAGTCTTCTGGTTTAACCATTGGAGCAGGAACATTTGAATGTATACGTTTGTTTTTTTCAGCAGCAGCATCTAAAACTAAATTTAAATATTTATCCGGTACACTTGATAATGGCATGTTTTACCCATCTTGTTTTTTTGCGTAATCTTGTAAATCTTTTCCAAACATACCAGCACCAGCACCAGCACCGGCAAGCCCAGAAATTGTTCCAGCAAGTCTTTTTTGTTGTAGATTTTTTTGTTCTAAATCTTGCTTATTCATCCCCATCAAAAGATTGGTTGCCATGTTTTGATTCATTTGTTGTTCTTGTAGTCCCATTGCGCCAGCTTGCTGAGCCGCTTGACCTTGCATCCTTGAGCCTGCTATGTCCGCCATTGTTGCAACGGCTGAAGGACTAGCGCCCTTGGCTTGAGCTATCCCTGATCTAACATTTCCAGCGGCTTCATTTGCCATGCCCTCAAAAGCCTTTGTTGCTATTCCGCTAGGGTTATTAGCTCTTTGCTGAAACATTTGTGACATTGCATCTAGTTGTGGAGCGTATGGACTTTGGTTTTCAGTAATACCCAATGCCCCTGTAATTGTTGATCCCATGTTATAACTCCTTTTTTAAAATTATAGCGTCATTATTAGAAGAGTGGAAACTAAAACCTCTTTTTAGGCATATTTGCAAGGTTCTATCTGTGTTTCCGAGCGATCTACTTATTGTCGTTGTTAGCGTTTCGCATCCGTGAAACTCTTTAATCTTTAATTCTAACTGACTTAACAAGGATGTTCCTTTTTGAGATTTTCTAAATTCTGGGTAAATATAAAAGTTTTCCAAATAGCATCCTTTGTCAAAAAGATAATAATTTGCCCACCCAAATTCATTTTCGAACACCTCTCCACCCCTTTCCTTAAAAAAATCCAATGGATTATTAATAAGTTTTTTCTGGGTTGAGCTTGGCTGGGTTTTTCTTAAGTCCAACTGTGACCTCTATGTTTGAGAGTGCAAAAGACTCTCCTGTATTGTTAGCAACGTCTAGCGGGATATCTTCAATTTCTAACCTAAAAGCCTCACAATTCTTGCGAACCATGTCAATTAAAAGCTGATAAACTCCATCGTATTTTGCACCAGATTCTATGCTTGCGTCACTTGGTCGCACCACAACATTGTAATCAGTTGATGCAAGTGGGTCTAAAATGTAAACGTTTGAGGGATAAAGCTCATAATCGTAATAAAAAGAAACTTTTACTTGATGCGGTGTTTTATATCGCCCAAGAATCATTGTTTCGTAAACTTTTGCCCACGCTTGCTTGGCTTGAATCCTAACCCATGGAGTTGATATTTTTTGAACAATTGCTGTACTTATCAAACCGTTAACTATTTTTTTATGAACTAAGCTTTCTTTGTATACTTTGCCACTGGTAAGAAGAACCATGTATGATCCTTTCCACACACAGGCTGCAACCGCTGACATATTTGTAAACCATGACCAAGCTTGTGAATAATAGTTATATACCAAAAGCTCGCCATCAATTGTTGTAAACCTTATTTCGTTTACTTTTTCAAGCAATATAGCGCTCGTAATTGTGTTTGAATTATATCTTTCAACGGCAGCGCCAATGTATGTAACTTGTAATTTTCTATTTAATAAGTAAATCCCTTTATCAGAAAGAAACATAACGCCTTCTGGTCCAAGAACTATTGATTTTGTTGATATGCATCCAACATCTGTCGTGATTAATTGAGGAGAGGATAAATCATTTGAGGTATTTGCCCTACTTGGTCCAGCACCAGCAATGTATAAAATTGAGCGCTCTTTAAATATTAAGAGTCTTCCATCCATTGATATAACACCAGTAATCTTATCCTCGTAAACCCCTCTTTTATCGTAAACGCTGGCATAAAAAATATCTTGATTAAACTCAAGCCCCCATGAAGGTAGTCTTGTTTGTGAAAAAATAATTGAATTCAGACTGTCTCTTGTAATACTATAGACGCGATCTTCATAAATTGCCGCTGTAACAGTATTGGTAAGTGGAGCAGTTGGATAGTCACCGCCTGCTGCAAAAGTAGCAGTAGCATATAAACCGCGATCTGGTATTGATAAAGATTGAGAACTGAGCGGTATATACTGAATTATGGGTATTGTATAAACTCCCACTTGAGACGCATTTTGAGCATTATCAGTAAAAAACGACTGACATTTTGAGAACTCATCAGAGTCTTTTTTCATGTAAATAATAACTTGTACAACTTTTTTATTTGTTAAGAGTGGCACGTAAACAGTTAAATTAAATGACCATGTTGTGACTGATCCAGAGCTTAAAATTAGCGGTGAGTTGTATCCAAGAATGTTAGATATATCACTGTAGAAAAAATCACCTGAAGCATCTTTGTACTTATATACAGCCACAAATTGATAGGTTCCATTGGTGATTACTCCGCCAATGGGATAAGCGTTTGCCAAATAAAGAAATGGCTTGTTTGAAAAACCTAACTCTGCTAATTCGCTTCCATCAAAATAAGCTGGGCGCGCATTAAAAATATTACTTTTTCCAGACATTTCCAATTGAGTGTTTCTGGTTGAAGCGTTTAAGTTTAAAGAAAACAATTTTACAATTGGTGTTATCGGAAGTATTTCTCCTGCGTACACGTAAGTATAAACAGATGAATCCGTTTTTGATTTTGTAGGCAAGAACCAAGAACCAGATTCCTTATACATTTTTTTAATTGAGTACATGTATTTAAAAGTAACGTCATTTGGAAGATTGTAAGATTGCATTCCTCCTGCTTTCTGACTTATCTTGGTTGCATCCATCACGGCAACAGTAGATCCATCATCTATGTTTACAACAGAATAAACATGATCAACACCAATACCAGAATTTACTAATTGATAATAATTTCCATTTTCAAAAAATATTTCACCAACAGGGTGAACTCCTGAAAAGTATTTTGATCCACCTGGGACTCCACCAAAATAAGCATTGCAATATAAAAAAGGGGCATAGTCAAATGTAGCAAGAAGCCCACCTGGTATGAATACAAGTGGTGATATTGGATAATAAACCCACTTTGCAGTTGTGTCTGTTAAGGGGTAAGAGCAAAAGTGAGGGCTCGCTGAATCGTTAAAAGTAGTAATTACAGTTGAAGTCCCCAGGACTAGAGCTTTGGAAAGAACTATTTGCTTAAGTTCCACGACCACTGCTCCGTCGTACTTGCAGTAATTCACATACAGGTTTGATGCGTCTTTAATTGTTAATTTAAATGAGCTGTATACTTCGGATACAGGAAAGGAATAATTTCCTATGTATGCAAGAGCGCTATTTGAAAACTTGTAAACATAAGCATTTGATGCATTTATAACACTCCAGTAAACATTGCTGCCGTCGGTAATTAAATCTGAACTGCTTATTGCTGTGTAAGTTGTAGATGCAAAATTTGCTAATGCGGAACTAACAAATTGGTTCGCCAAAGCATTGTATGTAAATTTTTCCAAGCAGCATTTTGTTGTATTATTTGGCTTAAAGACAAAAAACTCATTGTTATATTCAAAAGTTTGGACCCATCTCATGGCTTCTGCTTGATTTAGCGTTAATGATGCTGCCAAAATTTCGCTTTGAATTGTATTTAAAACCGCCCCAGCTTTGTCTGTAAAAGTTTGTGTGATAAAAAATCTGCTTCCAAGTATTCCAGCAACGTCTAAGGTTCCGTAGGTAAATCCAACGTGCATATTAAAGCTAGTTCCAGCGCAAAAATACTCACCATAGCTGGTAGCTGCTTCAATTGAGGCTGAGCCAATATTAGAAATCTTTTTAAAAGTAGACAGGTTTTCAAAATATTTATAACTCCCCTTTTCAGATTGTATAAGAAGATCGTTTCCCTTTGTGAACAAAGCAGAATAATATTCACCGGAATCAAGCTCTGCAATTCTATCGTAACCATTCATTTTCTTGGCAGTCATGTCACCACTAAAAACAACGTTTACCATGTCTTGAGGCTTATCGCTTATCTGTGAATTTATTTTTGTTTCAGCCCCACTTACAAGGTCAATTGAAATTTGTTGTTTTTCTAATGCCATAAATTCCTTAGTATAAAAAAACTGTAAAACTTCCTGGTGCTTTTGAAAAAGAAAGAGTTGCTGTATTGCTGTCTGATTTAACAAGAGTTGCTTTAATTGAGCCACTTGTTGCTTGCGTCAATATAACAAAGCCGCTTGCAGATTTTCCCAATGAGTGCTTAACAGTAAAGGTATTGTTGCCTTGATCAGAAGGCGTCTCGCCGACACACCCAATAAAAGACGCAGAGCTGTCAAACTTTCTTGCAACGTTTTCTTGAAATCTTAAGTCGGTTACGTTATCAAGAACTTCTCGAATAAAGCTCATTTTAATACCTGTAAACATCCCCAGAAGCATCGTTCCAATCTCTTTGAACGTCATTGACGACAAATGAATGACCAATGTCTCTGTTTTCTGCCATTGTGTTAATTCTTTCTTTTAAAGCTGCCTTTTGCGCAAGAAAAACCGATACGTCTGATTCTTCTTTTTGAAGCATTTTAATTGCTGCGTCTACAATGATATATTCTTCCCAGCCGTTTATTCCATCGAATGTATCAGTATCTAGAATCATTTCTGGTAATTCAGGGACATAAAACATATTCATTTTATATTGACCTGGAGGACTTGGGTTAAATTCAATTACATTGTTTTTTAAATGATATCTTGGTCCCTGAATAGCTACAATTGCAGCCCAGTTAGAACCGTCTTGATAACGTCCACGCTCATTAAACATAAATTGCTTAAGAGTAATAAAACGACTTGGGTTAATGTAAAGATCAATTCCTTCTAGTTTGTAAAAGTCTGAAGGTAGTGGGTATTCTCTATCTGTGTTATTTACCTGAAAAGTATAAGTTTTCATGTAGTAATCATTTCCGTATGCGCCTACAAGTAAATCGTAAAGTTCGGCGGCGGAATTGTTGATATATTGATTAAGCTCTGAATCTAAAATGTAGCCAGAATTTACTTTGTCTGCTCTTTGTCTTGCTTGAGTTCTTAACGATAAAAGGGTTACGTTTCGAGCCATAAGATTTCCTTAAAAAAGGGGAGGTTTTTACGCTCCCCTGGCTGAATTATAATTCAGGTGTTTCGTCAGACTCAAGGTCTTCTTGTTCTTCGTAATTATCGTAACACATTTTAATAAGCATCATTAAGGCTTTCTTGGCTTTTTCAGCTTTGTTTTCCTTAAACGCACTCATGAGCTCACGAACTATTTCTAATTCGGCAGCATCTTCATTAACCTCATCGACTGCAGGTGTCTTCATTGACAAAGGCACTTTTCCGACAAGTACAGAAGCAATTTTGTGATTAGGGTCCATCATATTCATAATGACTCCTAGTTCGAAACTACAGTGTTTTTGTACATAAGCTCTACATAAAGAGCTGAACCAGATGGAAGATCAGCAGCAACACCAGCAGTTTTTGTAATAATTACAACAACGCCAGTTGCAGCGTTTACCGATTTAACCTGGTATGAATCATCAACAACAGAAGATGATAAAAGAGAAAAGTTAGCACCAACAAATCTATTGAATGGTGGCATAACAATTGTAATTTCTCCCGTTGCAGATTTTGCAGCAGAGATAATATTAATACCTCTAGCAATACTTACTGCCCCAGAAGCACCAATAGATAATTGGAAAAGCATTTTTTTAAGTGCTCTTTCGTTAGTTTGTGGATTGTGAAAATAAAGATTTGCCATAAAGACTCCTAAAATGGAGGCGACCCAAAAGCCGCCTCTGTTCATTAATTTATTAAGCTAATTTGATTACTACGTTATGTCCTGGAGCATCGCAACCAAGTTGGAAGTATCCACCAACGCGTAGTTCTACAGCGTCAGCAGTTGCTTCTCTTAGTACTTTGTTTCCATCTAGATCAAGGATCCTAACTGGCTCTTTCAAGCTGTAAAGTTTCCATGATTTCATAGTTAAACCGTAAGCATAGTTAATTGGGCAGAATGGATCTGCAACGCAATTAGAAACACCTTTGTTTGTTTTAACTTGAATGCCTTCAAAACCGATATCGCCACGAGCTGCAGCAGTTGTAACCATATACTGAACTTTTGAACCAAGAGCAAGCTCAAGGTTTGACCAGTCAGTGTAGTTCATCATTACGATTTCTGGACGACCACCTTCTCTGTTACAACGAGTTAATCCTTTAACAAGTGCTTCTTCGATTGAGTAAGAAGAACCATCAAAACGTAATCCACCTAAACGAGTTGGATCAGCCGAACGGTCTACAGAAAAGAAGTTATCTCCTGAAGTTGGAGCAACGAAAGGAATCCAAGCTGATAAGCCTGAAAGTTTTGCGTTTCTATCGCCTTCAGTAAAAATAAAGTCACCAGCAGCGATTGAAGTGATTGAAGAAAGAGCAGCACTTAAGCTAATCAATCCGCTATCTCTGTTTACAGCTGTAATCTGAAGTGCTCCGCCTACTCTTAAGGCACCAGTTGAAGCTGCTGCAGCGAAAACGATCTTTTGACCGATTTCAAACTTAACAACATCGTCTGCGTTAGAAAGAGTAAAGAAAGCGTTTGAAGTTGAAAATCCAGAAGCAGAAATATTAGCCAATGCTCCTGATCCGTCACCGTAAAGACCCCATGCAATTGAAGTTGTAGCAGCTTGGATAGCTGAATCAATTTCTCTTGTAAGTGCTTTAATGAACGCGCCTTTTTCATTTTCAGAAGCTTCAGCAGTTTCATTGTCAACAGAA
>Ga0114962_10000475_pt1 | contig 35615 bp, 32 predicted proteins | sample C_130820_MF_Meta_FD_87017 | JGI IMG/M metagenome (GOLD analysis project Ga0114962, IMG submission 87017) | Freshwater microbial communities from Lake Croche, Canada to study carbon cycling - C_130820_MF_MetaG | ecosystem: Environmental > Aquatic > Freshwater > Lake | place: Lake Croche, Canada...
CCCCGACAGAACCGCCAGGTGGCGCAAAACGGCGATTCTCCATAGATAGCCCTAACGGGTCAGCAAGCGAAGCTTGCAACCTTGAACCACCTTCGGTGGTTCTGAGGCTATCGACGGAGAATAATAGAGCATTTACCAAGCGATTTTAACCTGATCATTCACAAACATATCAATATCAGCGTACCGTGGATGATTCAGAGATTCGACCAACATATTCCATGGTGTGGCTGATTCGAGTGCTTCCAATCCCTTTTCACAAAACAGATTTAACAATGTGGGACTAAATCCAGACATCATTGATGCGCCTTTTTCGTTGGACAAACAAGGGAAACCGGTGGTGCTGCGCAAATTCCAAAAGAGAATGTGGGGGCAAGGGTAACCGGCTTCGTCGTAGAGTTGTTTAATCTTTTTGATCATCATAGATGAACCGCCTGCAAACGACTTATCAGCTGCATCGATTTGCATATCTGAAAAGATAGCTAGGACGAGTCCTTCTGCATCTTCGGGTGGGACATTCTTGTCTTTCAATGAAAAAAGGATGAGTTCCATAGCTGCATAAAAATTGGTAGTCATTTGCCAGCTAGCTTTCTTTAAATTATTCACCATTTCAACAAATCCTTCAGCTTTATCGAGATTATGCCAAGTGGGTGTCTCGGAAAAGGTAAGAACACGTTTACCTAAGATTGATTTTTCTGCCACTCGAATACCCATTGCAATAGCGACATTTAGAGGATCACCCGTCATAGAACCAGACGTGTCTACCATAGCAATCATCTTATGGAGCGATCCAGTCTGAGCCGAATTGGATCGCCATTGGGAATTTAAAAGAGCAATTTCTGATTTTTTATCAGTATAATGACGGAGATCTAAGGCTTGTTGAGTAAAATCGACGAAACTAACATTGGTACCCTTTACTTCCTTACCACTCTTAATACGACTTTCAATATATTTTTTAAAATTATTAGCACATAGGATACGGTCAAGTGTTGGCGATCGTATTTCCCCTTTTTTATTGACATTCAAGAACGCCCGTTTGTTTCTACTTACGGTAACCGAGGTAGTTCTATTATGGTCAATGGTAGACCACACATTACCACATTGTTTGATTTGCACAGTATCAATCCGTCGATTCAAATCAGCCAACATTTTACGGTAATCCATATAGCATTTATTAAGACGTCCAAGTCTGGACTCAGCTGTTTTACCTTCTTTTTTCATAAAATCGTAATCTTTATAGAAATCTTTCGCTAATCTCTTGAAAAGCCAACTATGTTTCTTACTACCCTCCCGTGGTACCCACTTAGCACATAATGACAAGTTAGAATCATTGGTTTCAATTAATAAATCCGTACGTAATTGCTTATTAACAAGTTGAATACAATTTTCAATTAAATTTTGGAATTCACCATATTCGCTGTTGTTTTTTACATAATATGCGAAATATTTGATATCTTTCCAAGATCCAAACGGCGCAGGAAGCTTCGCTTCCTTTTCCGTTAGTTGTTGAGCCACTACATGGCTCTGACCGTAAGGTTGTGAACTGTCACTTGATGTAACGAACCTTTCCAATACATATTCGGCAATTTTGGGATAATAATCGTAAAGAGAAAGAAGCATCATATATGAAAGTTCATATTCACCTTTTCCAGCAACAATATCACGGGTTTGACATAACAGTCTTACCATAATTGAAGTGTACAATGTGGTGTCATTACTGTTATCTAGTATACGTAGTTCTTTCATTAGATCATTGAATTCGGTTTTAAGTGAAGCTGATCTTAATAATTGGAAACTGAATTGCAAAATCTGCTCTTGTATATTGGTTTTTGACCATTTATATTCAATATGATTTTTTTCACCTAATTGTATCTCTTCCGATGTAGCATCTAGTGCAGAAATAATTGACGACATCCTTAATATGTATATATTGTACTGTTTTTATATTGATTAAAAAAACATTTTATGCAGATAAAATGGTATAGTAGTATATGTTGGAATGGTTATTCCCTTATTGCAAACGAGAAAAAAAAACCAATGAACGATTATATCGCGTTCGTTTTTCAAAAGTTATTGGAATAAGAATTTTTAAAGAGGATGAACCGGGTTATTTATTTGATATGTCGTATTCATTATTCTAGACGATCGTATGTATTCGTGTAAAGGAGCGTCCTCTAGAGTGCATACTATCCCAAGCGCATAGTTCGCAACAATAATAATAGTCAGTATAATATGTATTTTTACAGATGGCTTCGCTACGCCTAACACTGAATCCGCAGTAATTCTCGCATTCAACCTCCTGATACCAAAATAGAAGTTCTCTGAAAACGTGGCTCATCATTTCACGATGATCCACATTATAAGTTGATATATGATCTTGTATTTCCTTAGGTAACATAGATATTAGATTCATTTTGTGTAATAATCAATTATAATAGGTGTAAAAATCAATTTTATTAATGTAATAAAATGGAATAAATAGTATTAAACATATAGTATAAATGGGACCTAAGTTTTACAAGAAAAAATTCGTAAAATCGGGTCTACCAAACTTATCCGATGACCTTAGGTCATCTACTAAGTTAGTAGTTGGGTTAGTTAAACCCTTACCAAAAGAAAAGGAAATCAACGGATCAGCAGCCTATTTGGTGATCGTAGAATCCCCATCAAAATGCGAAAAAATAGAATCGTATCTAGGTTCTCAATACTGTTGTATTGCAAGTAAAGGTCATATCCGCACCATAGATGGATTGAAAGCAATCGACATCAAAAATAATTTCGAACCCATTTTTACCTTGTTAGAGGATAAAAAGGCCCACGTAGAGTGGATGCGCACCACCATTAATAGGTTCTCTAAAAACAATATAATAATCGCATCGGACGATGATCGTGAAGGAGAGGCAATTGCGTGGCATATTTGTCAAGTATTTGAATTACCGATCGAAACCACCCAACGTATTATTTTTCACGAGGTTACCAAACCAGCGCTATTGGAAGCAGTAAAGAGCCCTACCAAAATAAATATGGATTTAGTAAAAGCACAGCACGCGCGCCAGGTTCTCGATATCTTGGTAGGATACAAAATATCGCCTTATTTGTGGAAATATATTTATAATAGTAAGGCGAATTCATTGTCAGCTGGGAGATGTCAAACACCCGCACTACGATTGGTGTATGACAATGAAAAAGAGAAAAAGGACGGGATAGAAATGCGATATAAAACGATAGGTACCTTTTTTTCAAAGCATTTACCATACGAATTAAACAAAGAATTTGAAACCAATGAACAGGTTCTCCTTTTCCTTGAAAAATCGCGTGATTACAATTATAAATTAACTATTCATAATCCAAAAGAAAGTATAAGATCAGCACCGAAACCCTTTAACACATCGAGATTGTTACAGGTATCGAGCAATGTTCTCCATATTTCTCCGAAAGAGACAATGGGGTTATGCCAAAAGCTCTATCAATCGGGATACATTACTTATATGAGAACCGAAAGTTCTCAATATTCTCCTATTTTTGTAGATAAAATAAAAGAATATATAAGTTCTCATCCTCCGTCGATTTTTTCTTCGAAAAAAACTAGGGAGGATCTAGGTTTTGTAGAGCCACAAAACCTTCAATATGGTGTAAAATATGTAGGTAACGTAGATAAAATTATTTGTAAAGATACAGGTGCACCTCACGAAGCCATTCGAGTAACCAATGTCGAAATGTCATCTTTACAAACGGATGAACCTAGGTTAGCATCAATGTATAAGCTTATTTGGAAAAACACCGTAGAAAGTTGTATGGCTGACGCGAAATATAACAATATTAAAACAAACATTACTGCACCTTTCGAGTTGTTATACGAATATACGATTGAAATACCTGTATTTTTAGGTTGGCAAATATTAGATAAAAAGGGCTCGGATCCCAATGAAATGACATCATTGCATATGTATCTAAGCAGTTTATCGAAAGGTACGAAACCAATAATGCACGAGTGGATCGAAAGTACGATTGTTATGAAGAACCGGCATAGTCATTATACAGAAGCCAGTTTGATTCATAAGTTGGAAGAATTAGGTATTGGTCGACCCTCTACTTTTGCATCGATTGTAGATACGATTGTAGACCGTGGATATGTAAAAAAGACGGATTTAGCGGGTGAGAAAATGAATTGTGAAGAATACAAATTGTTAGATAATGTGGTGCATAGTAGCGTAAAAGAGCGAATATTTGGAAATGAGAAAAACAAATTAGTCATACAGTCGGTTGGTATACTTACGATTGAATTTTTATTAAAAACGTTTGATAAAATGTTCTCGTACGAATATACAAAAAATATGGAATTAGATTTAGACCTAGTATCCTCAGGTAAGGAGGCGGATTGGACAAAGATATGTGCAAATTGTTTGAAAGATATTAAGGTACATTCGAAAGAAATACGCGATTTAACAAAACAAACATATAAAATAGACGAAATGCACGAATTAATGTTTGCACCGTTTGGACCAGTAATAAAGTACACATATAAAGACGAAACCAATGAGGAAAAAACGGATTTCTTGCAAGTAAAAAAGGATATAGAAATCGATTTAGAGAAAGCAAAACGCGGAGAGTATAAAACCGAGGACCTTATTGAAATAAAAAACAACTGTTTAGGAGAATATGAGAACAATAAATTATTTTTAAAGACAGGTAGATACGGTCCTTATGTAGAATGGGGTGAAAAGCGTGAAAGTATTAAATCAATTAAAAAGCCATTAAATGAAATTACAATAGAAGATATAAAAGCGCTCATAGAAGGTTCTCAAAAAGTTACTGAGAACAATCTGTTAAGACGTTTAAATGAAAATATGAGCGTAAGAAAAGGGAAATTTGGCCCGTATGTGTTTTATCAACGGTCGGATATGAAAAAACCGCAGTTTTTGAACATAACAAAATTCAATCAGGGGTTTTTCAATTGTGAAGCAGAGACACTAATCAACTGGTGTAAGGAAACATATAATTTATAATAATAATATAACTTTAATGAATCCTGCACCACCAAAGTTCTCTCCAAAACCAGTAAAGTATACAAGAGCAGCTAGTAGCGTTTATGATGAAAAAAAAAAGATTTGGAAAAACAAAGAGCAGGGAATATCGATGTTAAATTATATTGCATTTTTGATATTGTTTATAACAGGATTTGTTTTTTTGTTTCAACCCAACGCTGTGATATTAGGTTACGCGCTTTTATTTATTACTAATACAGTTTGTATGATTTATGTTACTGGAGAACTTTTGTTAAAGATAGATCCGGAATTTGATTATTTTGTTATGATATTGGCTAGTGTCGCAGTAGTTACGAGCTCTATATTGCATTTTGTATCGTTAATTTTCATTTTAATGATGATTTATAAGTTACACGTAAAATATACACTAACAAATGGACTACCTATCAATGTTCCGGAGCCTTATAGCACACAACTCTATAATTTCAAGGTATTAATGGTTACTACATTTTGTATATGTACGTTATTGGTGGTTATTTTGAAATTCAGATCACCAAAATTAGATGTAAATTTTTACGAATTATTGCAACATTTGAATGTATTTTTATTTATACGTAACATTACCCTTTTCTTCACATTAGGACTAGCTATAAGTGCAATAGTAATATCTTCATTGCAGGTCCAAACTGCAGATGGTTTTGCAAAATTATCACGTCAACAATTAAATGCTACAGAATATAAGAAGGCGAAAAAAAATAATAAGAATTTGAAATTTAATATGGATGCAGCGTCAGGAAGTGTACAGTCGATCAAAACTTGGTTGAGTGATATTTTCTTGTTCGATCCATAATTCGGGGTCAGAGAACCCGTAGGGTTCTCAACCTTGCAGCCTTCGGCTGCTGAGGGAACCGTAGGTTCCCCCTGAGACCCCCTCCTTTAATTATGTTATCTTATTAGGTATTATAATTTTTTATTATGAAAAACTCTTATAAAGGGAAGGGGTCGCAGGGTCAGAGCGGCTTCGCCGCTCAACCTGGATCGCCCCCAGCTACGCTGTGGGCGATTGAGGGAAACCGTAGGTTTCCCTGCTCCTTAGGTTTCCCTGACCATATATAATAATTGGTAATGCGTATAGAACGAATATATATATTATGACTAATACGTAACTAGTGATAATATGAAATATTATGAAACACATTTTGAGGAATATATTACAGCATTAGATAAGTGTAATTTACATTCAGAATTAGATGAAACGATGTCAAGGCTTCCTAAAAAAATAGATCAAATAGAGAACATTATTGTTTATGGTCCACCGGGATCAGGGAAATATTCACAGGTTTTACGAATTCTAAAAAAGTATAGTCCGAGTGATCTCAAATATGATAAAAAAATAACTGTCCAAACGGAAAAGCAAGAGTATATTTATAAGATAAGTGATGTACATTTTGAGATAGATATGTCGTTATTAGGGTGTAATTCAAAGCTATTATGGAACGAAATCTTTCTACAGATTGTTGATATAATTTCTGTAAAACAAGAAAAGATAGGTATAATATTATGCAAAAATTTTCATTTAATACACGCCGAATTGCTCGAGATATTTTACAGTTATATTCAGCAATACAATAATATTCATTCAAATATTAAGATCCGTTTCTTTATATTAACCGAGCATTTAAGTTTTATACCAACAACCATAACCAATGCGTGTCATATATTAAGAATTAAACGACCGAATAAGGAGAATTATAGTAAAATGGTTACAGATAGTCAAGCAGTGAATTTATTGAATGAGATAGATATCGACAGCATTTCCAATATAAAAGAGCTAAGATCCTTTTCACATATAAAAGGTACGAATGAAATACCTAATGACGTTTTCAATGTAATATGTGAAAGTATTATTGCAGAGATGTTACATCCAGAAAAAATAGAATTTACTAGTTTCCGTGATACATTATATGATATATTAACTTATAATTTGGATATGACCGAATGTTTATGGTATATTTTAACACATTTTATAGAGAACAATCATTTACAGGAATCGGATATTACGGATATATTAGTAAGGTCATATACATTTTTAAAATATTATAACAATAATTATCGTCCTATATACCATTTAGAGAGTATTTTGTTTTATATTATAAATAAAATTAACCATTATAATGAATTATGAAGATGCAATAGAAATACTAGAATTAGAGGAAGGATATACTGAAGAAGAGTTGAAAAAGCAGTACAGATGTTTAGCTCTTCAATATCATCCAGATAAGAATCATAGTGAGGGGGCTACAGAAAAATTCCAGGAAATAAAAGAGGCTTACGAAACATTATTAAATGGGCGTCCAGATGACGATGATATACACAATGTCGATATAAATAAAAGTAGTTATGGGGGCATATTGCTCATTTTTTTAAAGAAAATTTTGGACAATGATAAATGTAATCAGGTTCTCTCAATTATTATACAAAAATTATCATCGATGTGTGAAGATAGTGCTCTTGAAACATTGGGTAAACTAGATAGAATGATGTTATTGAGAACCTACGAATTGTTAAAAAAATATGCCAAGGTTCTCCATTTCAGCGAATATTTTATGGAGCGAGTAGCACATTTAGTGATAGAGAAAACCGAGAACGACGAATGTATTATTTTATATCCTACCTTGGATGATTTATTCGATAATAATTTATATAAATTAAACTTGGAAGGTCAGATATATATTGTTCCATTATGGCACCACGAGTTAGTGTACGATCATTCGGGAAATGATATTTATGTGGTATGTGATCATATAATGCCTGAGAACGTTCAAATAGGATATAACAATGATTTATTTATGTCATTAACAATTGATTTAAAGACAATATGGATAGAGAGAACTCATAGATTCTTCATTGGCAAACGAGAGTTTGAAATATCAGCGGATAAACTTAGGTTGATTCCACAACAACGTATTATGTTAAGTCAGTGTGGTATATCTAGGATTAATAAATGGGACCCGTGTGATATAACAAATAAAGGTGATATTTATGTTACAGTACTATTATCCCTGTAAAGATATAAACCTAGTCTTATAATTATATAAATGAATTTTTCTATAATTATATTTTTTCTATTATTTACAAGTAAAATAAGTGGATTTTTAAAACTTCCACTAGGTTCTCCATTCAATGTAAAAAATAAGGAATTGAAAAGGAAAATAACTTTCGATTTACCAGAGGAAGATTTGAAAGTTGTAAATAGTATCAATGGATTTTACGGATTGATAGGTCCTGATCTAAACGCAGACGAAGTTGACAACCTGTATCACCTGTTTTTGGGGGACGGTATCATTCAGGGGGTTTTTTTTGATAAAGGAGAACTTACGTTTGTAAAAAGGTATGTGAAAACGGACAAAATAGTCTACGAACAAGAATGTGGCAAGGTTCTCCAAAACAATTTTGTACAACTACTTTTCTTTTTGTTAAATAAATTGAATATTTTACCTAACATATTAGGCTTGGCAAATACAGCAATGATGGATATTAAAGGAAAATATTATGCTCTTTACGAACGTGATGTACCTTATGAGATTCGGATTGACAAGGATCAAAAAGAAATAACAACCGGTGATAAAAAACGTATAAAAGGTATTCGCCATTTTTCTGCGCATTCAAAAATAAAGTCTGAGGAGAACCTAGTGGAGACCATTGATTATAATATATTAACTAATAGTGTTGATTTTCACCAATTAGATAGCGACTTGGTTCTCCAAAAAACCGTAACAGCATTCACCAGGTATTTACCGATTATGCACGATTTTATTTCCACACGCTACAACTATATTATGGTCGATTCACCGCTTTATGTAAAGTTCTCTGAAATATTGAAAAACGAAATGCCAGTTTCGTTGAAAAAAGGAGAACCTACGTTTATACACATCGTAAATAAATTTACAGGAAGGGTTCGGACCTATGAATCTCCCGAGAGTTTTTATATTTTTCATTATGCGCAAATTGAGGAAGATGAGAACCGGATTATGATATATGCTGCGATGTATGATCACATTGATTTTTCTGAATTGAATATTCAAGGTAGATACCGTAAATTGGTCATCGATAAATTTTCGGACAAGATTACTATAGAAAAAACCGAGGAACTAGAGAACCTAGATATGGATTTTCCTGTTAGGTATGAGGATAAAGTGATTTTCCGCAATATAAAAAATAAGGTATGTGAAGGGTTTGTTATTTGTAGAAATTTGGAAATTATTCACAAAATATATTTAGAAAATAGGAACGTATGTGGAGAACCTAGGGTAATTTATTTAAATGGTATACCTTATTTATTAGGATTTGTTTCTAATATGATCAATGACAATGGTCATTCTCCGCCGATAGCCCCTTTGGGGCTATCTGTGGAGAATCTAGGTTTTGCACCGCCGCATCTAGCGAAGCTAAAGGCTTTGCAAAACCTTCAGAGCCACAACGTGGCTCAACAACTAACAGTAGAGGGCATTTCACGCCCGGCGCTGTTTGGATATATCTTGTTAATAAATTTACGTGATTTTACAAAAATAGAAATACCCATTGGAGAACCTATTAAGTACGGGTTTCATTCTTTTTTTGCCAAAGTATAATAGTATGATAGACATAGTATATTGGATAAATTTAGATAGAGCAAATAATAGACGAGAACATATGAAAAATGTGTTTCAACATCCATTTTTTAATGATAAAATAACAGAACGTTTTAGTGCATATGATTACAAAACAGAAAATGTTCTCGATTGGTTTACTATTGATGGAGAACCTGTAGATTTTAGTTTAAATAATGATACTTTTTTTATGAAAATAATGAAATGGAGATATTTTAAAAATATGGGATTTGTAAAAAAATGGCGTGAAAAACGTCGTGAAGCTTATAACAAATTAAGTAATAAAGAAAAAATAAAATATTGTAATGTTAGATTATCAAAAGGTGAGTACGCGTGTTCTCTATCTCATCTTGAAACCATACGTAGGTTCTCTACAACCTCCTATAATATAGCACTTATATTTGAAGATGATGTTACGATGGATTATGAAAAATATTGGAAAAAACCATTGGAACAAATTATAAATGATGCACCTGAAAATTGGGAAATATTACAATTATGTTTTACTAGTAATAATCATTTATTTAATGATGAATATACCCCAAATAAAAACAATGTTATAAATGATGATAATAGTGAAGATGCATACTCGACAGGCGCATATCTTATAAAAAAAAGTGCAGCTATTAAACTTATTGATATGTTATATAATGAAAATAAGTACAATTTAGATCATAATTATCATCATAGTTCAGATTTTTTATTGTATTATTTATTGATAACCTATATTTATAAATATCCATATTTTACCTATCGAACTGAAAATGATTCTTACATACATCCAGACCATTTATCTGGTCATATTAAATCGAAAATTTTTATAACAAATTGTTACGAACGTATGGAAAAAATACCGATGAACAATTATAATTTTAACTGGATAAATATAATTTATGGAGTTATTAGAGAACCTGTATTGTATAATTTCGTGTAAATTCAATTAAAATTTTTATCTATTACTATTATTAATGGATAAAAATTGTCAAGAATTATTGGATAATATTCAGAGAACTTTGCACGAATGTCGTGATAATAAAAAAACAATAGAAATAACTGAAATGTTTGATATTAATAAATGTGATAACGTATCAAAATGGCGTAAAACCATAAAAGTGTGTATTCCATTAAAAGTAGTGATATTGAATTCCATAGTTAAAAATAAATATTCTATAGAATATAAGGTTAATCAACGTTCTCTAGTTATATCCTAGAGGAATGATTTTTTTAATATGATAATGAATTAATACAACCTTTTTATCTTTATCGAGAACGTGAGCTTCCTCTTCACATCCACCATATACTTCTTCTAATAACAATGTTTTTTCTGTTCGTTGTTCTTGGATAAAACCATACAAATTTTTACATAATAAATGAAATTCTTTACGTAGGTTCTCCAAAGGACAATGATAAATATCTTTTAAAGCTTGATAAATAAGTGGATGTTTAGGAGTTGCACCTAAGAACCCCTGAAAAACCGTACCAGGAAAATACGACGAATTAACAGTAAAAAAATCCGCATTACCGATAATGTTCTCGATAGGGCACTGAATCATCGCATCTAGATCCATATAAACACCCCCTTTCACATACAAAAAATAATAACGGAATAGGTCGGCTCGATGTTCTCCATAATTTAACATATAAAATTTGGCAATGACATTGGGGAACTCAGGAACCGGGTTCTCTCCAAAAAAGGCAATAATATCATCATCAGTATAATGTTCGTAGGTCCATCCGACACATCGTTCTTTGATCATATCCACCACATATTGTTGCGGTTTTTGACGTGAGGTTTGCATAAATAGTTTAGGTATCATTTTTTCGAAGTAAATATCTTATCCAAATATTCTTTATTTTGTTTACTATCATAATACCCTTTTTCAATCATTTCATTAAACGAAAATTGATCTCTAGAAAAAAGGGTAGTATAGTCCGATATCTTGAAAATATGCGATGATTGTTTGTCTTTTGTATCTTTGGTCCATAAATCCGGTGTAATATTAATTACCGCATTGGGTAGGTAAGGTTTTTTACTGAACCCGCCATCAAATGTGATAGTGTTACGATACATATTGATGAAACCATTTTTGGTAAGGTAAGGGATATGACTACTTGCAACACACGCTTCTAATGCATCTTCTAAATCAGTAAAATTATTATAAATAGTAACCTTAGAACCAAAAGTATGAAGTGTTGTTACGCCCACATACATCTTATCCAAATCGAAATCATTTGTTTTAAAATTGGTCAATATTTTGTTTTTCACTAGGAATTCAAGTTCTCTAATATTTTTTGTTTTGATTATACTGTCATCAAGAACCTTTTCCTGAAACTCGGGGAATCCTCCTTTAAACGATAAAAAAAGTGAATTCCAAGCGCCAGCTGATGCACCGGAAAAAATATAGTCAGATAAATCGTAATTTTCTTTAATATATTTGCAAATACCAAGCTGACAAAAACCCCGAAAACCTCCCGTGCTGATGGTGATTACCTTAGGCATTTTTATGGTATGTATATTAGGAGTAGCTGTAGTTATAATATTCAATAAAAAGGTTTTTAAATTCATAAATGCGAATAATATTTTACGGATAAACATAGGTATTACAATATATCTATGTTTATACATTTAATAATTGGATCAAATAATCGAGTGATTTTGATTTACGCATAGAAGAAGAATGACGAGATAATGGTGATATTGGATCGATTAAATATAAATTATCAACGCTCTTATGTTTATTATACGATTTCGGTAGCGTATTAGGTGCATAAACATTATCATAAGAATCATCTGATTTTATTACATATGATCTCTGAATTGTGTTCTTACGAGCTCTATCTAGATAACTATCATATGTCTTTGATTTTCGATCTCCACCGATAGATACGTCGTCAATACTACTTTTATTTTTTTTATATTTTTTTGAAATAGTATACGAATCAATAATTTTTCTTTTTCTTATATCTGTTTTATTTCCATAAAATTGGTCATTATTAGTATTCTGTTTATAATAAGCCAAATAATAATTGGATCGTAAACAAGAACATATGTTTCCCATGATTTATAACGACAAATTATTTTCGTGGTTCGTAAATCAATTTTGTATCAGGGGAACCAATGGTTCCCTAAGTTGAGCTTCGCTCAACAAGGTTGAGAACCCTATGGGTTATCTGACCCCTGAGACCCCCTCCTTAATTATGTTATCTTCTATAATAAAATAATTAAAATTCATAGATAATAATTGGTGTATTCAAATCCAATATCATTATTTGTAACTTTATTGAAAAATATAAAAAATAGTGTTATGAAAAAAAGTTTTTATAATGAGCACAAATGGGTTTTCAAAATTGGTTTGCATTTTTCTTAGTGGCGTTTTTAATTGAATTAGTTTTTTGTATTTTTATATTATTTTGTTATTGATTATGCAGCTACTACTTTCTTCTTTACGACTGTCTTTTTTTTAACTACAACTGGTTCTTCTTCCTTAGTTTCTGAAACAGGCTCTTCCTCCTTGACAACTGCTACTGGCTTTGCAACAACTACTGGTTCTTCCTCATTGTCACTGTCTTCGACGTGAGTAGACGCAACTACTGCAGGTTTAGCTACTGGCTTAGATACAACTGCTTCCTCTTCTTCTTCCTCATCCTTAATTTGGGGCGCCTTGTCCATCATCTTAAGTTCATCGGGAGAAAGTTGAATATGGCACCGGCCAAACACACTGACCACCTCTTGAGGCTTGACTACACATTGAATTACCTTAAAAGTAATACCAAATCCTTTTCCTCCGAACCAAAGTCCACCACACTGCAAAACTGCAGCCACTTGAGATTTTTTTGGTATGAAGTCGATAGGAGTCATATTTTCATTATCACAAGGAAAGATGCGAGTGGACGAAGTGTCATAGATCTCTAGACCCCATCGACCATTGTAATTAGGTACTTTACCACGAATTGAAGGAGGCTTGGTAGGATCAATCTTCTTGGTTACTTTGTCTTTTGTGTATTTCAAAATAGGGAAGAAATTATGCTTGACTACTTCACGTGATAACTCTTCACCAAACCAGGCTTCACTGTTCTTTACAGCATCATCCAAAACCTGGTTCTCAAACTTTTTCATCTTTTCTAAGAACTCTGTGGTAGCAGGAGTACCATAATCAGGGTTCGGGAAATTCAAGGACATACTGAACTTACCGTCAGATTCACCTGTCTTCTCATCCACAAAATCCGCAATACCCCACGTCATCATCAATGGGGTAGAAATATGCAAAGACCGATTTGATTGAGTACTTATCATATTGATAGACTTACCACCACGATCATTTACCTTAGGTTGCATATATCGAATGGAAGAGGTTTCCCATTCAGCGACAGACAAGACGATAGGAGTAGATTGCTTTGACATTTTAAATAATATAACACGGAACAACTGGTTATACTATATTATATGATAAATCTTTAAATCAATTTTTTATACATTTTGTTAGACCCTTAGCTGATTACGCTAAGACATACTATACATAGTATAATTCTTCAGAGGGGCTAAATGATATAAATATTCTACCATATAAAAATAATAATATACTGTTATTATAGATATGAACATTCAACCTATTAATCTTTTAAATCAATTTATAGAAGCGTCAGAATACCAACCACAACGAATTCGATCACCGATATCCAACTCCCTGCGTAATTGTCTTGAAGATTCCCGTTTGGATCGCGAATCTCCTTTGTTAACTGAAAATGTAGTAAAGTCTAAAAAGAAACCAGAAAGAAAAAAAACAGTCGAAATAAGTAAAACGGTAAAAGAGTTGAATTACGTCAATTATTTTCACAACAATGTGCAATTGAATAAATTTAAATTGGACGAATTAAAATATATAGCCAAACATAATACTCTTAAGATAACCGGTACAAAAACGGTTTTAATTGAACGTATTAGTGAGCTTTTTAAATTAACAAAACCCGTGGTAAAAATCCAATCTGTTTTTCGTCGGTGGATCGTGCAAGAATCGGTAAAAATGAGAGGACCAGCGGTAAAAAAGCGTTCGGTATGTGTGAATGACACCGATTTTGTTTCTATGGAACCTATCGACGAAATCCCTACAGAATTGTTTTATTCACACCAAGACAGTAAGAGTTTTATTTATGGTTTTAATTTGTCATCACTTATTCAGGTTCTCCAGAGGAATATTAGAGCAAATGAGAAAATAATGAACCCGTACAATCGTGAAGTCGTTGACGGACGTACCGTTTTACAAATACTAAGGCTCTACCGTTTTTGTTTTATCATCTATCCTGATTTCATAAAAGAGAATGCGAAATTTGTTAAAAATAATGCTCCGACAGCATTACGAACGCCTTTAATACAGCGAACTCTACCACATCTGAATGAATTCAATACTTTTAGAGCAGAAGGTCAAGGCACCATTTTTGCCGATTATACACCTATTATTGCTACGAATTATCAGGTTTCACAAGATCAGTACGAACGTATTAACCGATTAAGAGAAATCCGAAATATGACCATAGATCAGCGTGTGAACAATTTGTTTATTGAAATTGATCATTTGGGAAATTATACTCAAGCTAGTTGGTTCAATTTATTAGAACGCAACGAATATATTATTTTTTATCGTAACCTGTACGAGATATGGTACTATAGAAATATGTTTACAAGAGATGTAAGGTATGGTATTTGTCCATTTTTATCACCGTTTTATAATGTGGGTAACATAAGAAATATTATTTATAATTTAAGTACTGCGGATTTAAAACAGCTTTGTTTAATTTCTTTTGAGAACTTGGTGTATACTGGAGTGGATGATGATCATAGAAAACTGGGCACAATGCACGCATTATCGGCATTAACACTTGTTTCATTGGGAGCTCGTGTTTCTCTCCCTTGGTTATACGATTCTGTAGCACTTTAAAAGCAGGGAAACCTACGTCTAAAAACGCGAAGCGTTTTTAACCCCCTGCGACCCCTTCCCTTGATTATATAAAATTTTAACGTTACCATTCGACCCCCTCCTAATAGAAATTTTTACATAATAAGATACGATTATGTTACCTATTAAGTTAGCATAATTGAGGGAGGGGTCACAGGGGGTTAAAACGCGAAGCGTTTTTAGACGTAGGTTTCCCTGCTTCCCTGCTTTTTTACTAATTTGGAAAAAACCCTTAGGAGGACTCGAGCATAGGTTGTATGTTCAAATTAAAATAAATTATATTACAAAAGAAAGAACTTAAAAACGAAACACTTTAATTGAATATAATAGCCCACTATGGTTAGAGCTACTAAGACTTCCACCGATAAGGTATCCGCCTCCTCTACTACTGCCCCTGTGGCCGCCCCCGTTTCTGCAGCCGCCGCTGCTCCCAAAGCCGCTAAAAAGGCTGCCTCAAAGGTTGCTGAGGCTCCTGTCGCATCCGCGACTGCCCCTGCCCCTGCCACTACTGAGGTTGCAGCGGACGTATCTTCCCTTCCTGTGAAGATGACCGAGTTCAATGCTAAGCTCCAACAGCTTATCAGTCTTTTCTCCACCGTCAAGAATGATTTCAAGACCTTGGAGAAGGCTGTTGCTCGTGAGATGAAGATTGCCCAAAAGCTTTCATCCAAGAAGCGCCGTAACAACGGCAACCGTAAGCCTTCTGGTTTCATCAAGCCCACACGAATCAGTGATGAGCTTGCTGCTTTCCTCGGTAAAACGGTTGGAACTGAAATGGCTCGCACTGAAGTCAGTAAGGAGATCAACACCTACATCCAATCTCACGGTCTTCAAGACAAGAGTAATGGTCGCAAAATCAACCCTGATGCCAAGCTTACCCAACTTCTTAAAATCAGCAAGGAAGACGAACTCACCTACTTCAACTTGCAAAAGTTTATGAAGCACCACTTTGTCAAGGCAGAGGTTCCTGTGGTTGTTGTTGCTGTTTAAACCAACGAATGGATAAATAATTATAATAAAAAAAGATGTAATAAGATAAAATAGAAAAAATATATAAAATTAACACTATAAAAGACATATAGTGTTAATGACGACCAAGTTTTTCCTTTACACGAAAAAAGACGGATATTCTGTTCAAGATATTACAGGATGCCAAATTATTAATCCTGCATCTTATGCAGGGACTATTTTACTATATCCTGAAGAAAGCATTGACATCCACTACAATAATGCGATATTAGAAGGTTCTCTCATTGAATGGTGTAAAGAGTTTTGCTGTTCTGATGGTATTTTCGTAGATATTGGTGCCCATACTGGTTCTTACGCGGTATCTTTGTCACCAAATTGTCACTCGGTTTATGCATTCGAACCCCACGAACGTAACTTTTATGCACTGTGTGGGAGTGTGGCTCTATCTAATCGACAAAATATTCATTGTTATCGTTTAGGTCTAGGTTCTCCAGATCAAGTAGGTCAAGCCATTTTAAAAATACAAAATGAAGATGGTGGTAATTCGACTATAAATGATGTAGATAATGATAAGATTCTTAAACAAGAACCCATTGAAGTCACCACCCTAGACATTTTCTTTAATAACAATCCCTTAACTGCACCCATTAAATTAATAAAGATTGATGTAGAAAATAATGAATTAAATGTTCTCAAAGGAGCGGTAAAAACCCTGGAACAAAATGGGTACCCCAAACTTGTTTTCGAAAAACATTCAGATGAGAACGAGAACCAACAATTACTCGATTTTGTAAAAAATAATTTGGGGTACCACGTCCAACCCATCAGTGGATATCACCATATGTATTTGGCCAGCCGATAAACAAATTGTAAAAAAACTGATATAGACATTTACAACTAACTCTTTGTAAATGTCTGATAACATCAAATTCGATATTATTGACGATAATGCGCCCAAAACTCATAATGTAGCAAAGCTACTTGATGAGTTAGTTGTTGAGCAACGTAGTAGCTCTGAACCACCCCCAAAACCCACCAATGCTTTTCAAACATCGGTTCAAGAATACTTATCTAAAAACAAACCTTGTCTTTATATTTTAACACCTTGTTTTGGAAGTGTTTGTTTTGTGAATTATGTTCATTGTTTGATCTCTACTATTGAGACATTTCGTCAATACGGGATTGAAGTTGTGATCGAATTTTGCCGCAATGACAGTTTGGTATCCCGTGCTCGTAATAACTTGGTAGCGCGCGCTATGGCGAATCCTAAAATGACACATATTATGTTCATTGATAACGATATTACGTGGGATGCTAACGACATTTTGAAATTGATGATTTCTGACAAAAATTTGGTAGGTGGTATTTATCCCCTTAAGAATTATAATTGGTCGGACCTGTTGGTAGATAAGAAAAACCCGTCTAATCCTAGCCCGAATACGGTACAACAAATGATTGAACGCAAGAACAATTCACAGTTTAAAGACATTATTAGTGACGAGAGTATGGTGCAATTTAATTTGGTGCGTTATAATGTCAATTACTTGGATAGTACGTTGAACATTGACAAGAACTTGGCGAAAGTAAGACATATTGCAACAGGATTTATGATGATCAAACGTAATGTCATTGAAAAAATGTCGCAAGCTTTCCCTTCCACCAAGTATGTGGATGATGTCAATTTCCTGAAAAAAGAGGAAAACGAGTTTGCTTACGCTCTCTTTGATTGTGGGGTTGAGGAGGGACATTATTTTTCGGAGGATTGGTTGTTTTGTCATCGGTGGACCAAAATGGGCGGATCGATTTGGATGGATGTGAGCATTGCACTAACGCATACGGGTATTGAAGATTACAAGGGGTGTTATATTACATCCATCATTTAAGGGAACCAATGAGCAGGGAACCTACGGTTCCCCTGCGACCCCTCCCTTTACTTTGCTAAGAACCCTCCTTTATTAAATTTTTATTACATTTTATGTGTAATAAAAAAGAATTATTTTTTACTCTTTGTTTGCTTTGATTTTTTATTCGAGTGTTTTCTTTTGGTAGTTCGTTTTTTATTTTTGCGGGTTTTCTTATGTTTCTTATTACGTATTTTACGGGATTTACCACCAGCTTTTAAAGAGGATCTAAAAACAGTAGATTTTTTATAATTTCTTTCATCTTCATCTTCAACTTCATCTTTATAGTATCCTTCTTGTTCAGAAAGTGGTAGATTTTTATTGTTTTCATGATTGGCGAATTCATCAGTTACAGATTTTGTACAAATTTTTACAGCACTATCTATATCGATATTTTCATCTTTATTTTTCATAGCATCAACACAATGTAATATTTTTTCCTCTAGTTCTTCTTTACTTATTCCTGGTTCTTGTCCAACTTTGTTTTTACTTAGAGGGTTCTTCCCGCTTAATATTCTTTCAAGTATTCTGCTTTTATCGCGAGTTGCAGGTCCAGATACACTCATTTATATAATAACCAGATATAATCATTCGACTCTATAATCCTACATAATATCTAAATAGCATTTTCGACATTTTTGCCCATTACTAAAAACACCAGGATCAAAACAAAACGCATATTTTTCTTAAAATCCGAATAAAATCCAAAGTTTTTTAACCGATCATCATCATTATTTTTGGTAATATACAAATAACTAAACACTACAAATCCAGTTACATAAATGGCGGTATACGGGTGGCTGTCACAATCACACGCTATTTCGTGCACAAGGGCGGACACATCAAACACATTGATCGCTATTGCTTCGGTCAATGTTGATGTGATTGCCCTCGATACCGCTATTTGTTTCAATGGATTTTTTAAAAACGCCTCGGCAACACCTGCAACCATAAGTAAAGTGATAGATCTCTGCATTATTGTGATTACAAATATATATCTTAGTATAACAGTTCAATTTTATCATTATTTTAAGGGAACCGTAGGTTCCCTTAAGATCCATCCTTTTTCGATATTTCCTAGATCCTCAATAGATTTTTCCTACGGAAAAATCGACGGAGGATGATTGGAACCGTATAAGCATATCATTATTTTCCTAAGAAAAACAATTTAAAGTTCATACGGTTAATATGTAACCATATGAAAACTTATCTGCAAATTTTACAGTTACACGCTAAAGTAAAAGATATTTCCTATCCTAATAATCTAATAAAACAAGACGTCAAATTACCAGCAGTTTTATGGAATCAAACAATAGATGATACTGCGCAGCAATCCACCGGAAATTTTTGGTCCTGTATCTTTCGTAAAGAAGATAATGGAGAACTTGGTTATGAAGATAATTGTGTTCATTTTCAGCTCTATTTTTTAATAAATTCTATGGCTTATTTTTACAATGAATCTCTTGAAAAACAAATCTATCGTAAACATCTATTAATGGGTCAGGCTGTCGTTAATATGTTTCTTTCAAACGACGTCAAAGCCAAATTGAAAGACATTTTTCAGAAAACGCAACGGACTTATCTGGCATTTTTGCGGTTTGCTAACATTGTCCGTCACAAAATAAAAAAAGAAAAGATCGATTTTGATCTTCGTATGGAACCAATTGATATTCGTAGTAAGTTCTCCATTAGTTTGATTCATAATGGTGCGAAATATTATTTCGCATTGACTGATCTAGTAAACATTATTCAAACTGCTATTACCCACTCTGATGATATGTTTGAGAACCCGTTGTTCCCGAAAAATCCTTACAATAATTTACCTTTTACCAAGACACACCTCTATAACATATATTTTCGAATAAAAGCCGTATTTTTAAATGTGCCAGAATGGATCCAATTATTTTATAAAAACGATTTTGATCTTGACATATTTAAAATAGAGAACGAGCAAAAATTACGTGAAACATATATCAAAAATTATGCAAATAGTGCGTCTATCAACATTCTTTATGGCGAAATAAATAGTATGATTTCTTGCCATAAACGCATTTTTCGTCGTATCCGTATCAACCTTGATTTCCCGAAAAAAGAGTTGGTCGATATCTTTCGCCCCTATTTATTTTTATATATTATGAGCATTGATGGTATAGAAGGAATCGAAAAAAAACATTTATCTGGTATAATTCTTAAGAAAAAATTGGCAGAATTTGTTTTATTCAACGAGAACTTTGGTCGGAAAATAGTTAGTTATCGAGATGGACGACGTATTATAACATTCAATACGAAACACCCTCAATTTACGTTTAAAGATGCGTGCGAATCGTTTGATAAGAAAAAGATATTTAAAATATCTTCTAGAGCGGTTATTGAGGAGGCTCCACGTAATATTATAGCTTCATCGGAATCTATCGACTCATATGAGGACGATGATAATGATAGTATCGTGTCATCCGATGAAGAAAGTTCGAGAGAAGAAGAATTTGTTTATAATATAAATTATAATTATGATTATAATACGATCCCACTCAGAGATCTAGTCTCGAGGACATTGGATATTTATAACGAATTAAATCATTTGGGTGATCTTGCTGATTCTTTCTCATAAAAATAAAAAAGGGTTTTATTATAAATTTACAGAAAACAACAACAAACAAATTTTTATAATTTTATAATTTTATTTATTCTTCATCAGAATCCGAGTAATCTGCCCAACTACGCATCATACGAGCCTTGTTAAGAATACTCATTCTTGATCCTACCACTGCTGCCACATCTACAACTACTGCAGCTGGCTTTGCTAGCATTTGCGCATAAGTCATCTTACTATCCGATGATCCTGTGGCAGACGTATCACAATCCATACACACTGAAGACGTCGATGCATTTGAATCGACTTCTTCTTCGACATCTGAATCGCCAAAATCTGACAACAAGTCAAAGTGGTTCACTTCCATAACGCGCGTATTACCGCTCCACGCTTTCTTGATGGGTGCAGAAGGAACCTTCTTTTGCACTCCATTTTTCTCTTTTAATAATTTGGCACATTTGGACACCGTATGACCCTTCTTGAAGCAGTAGCGACACTCGATCGCTAAAAGCGTAGGACAAGTAATACGGCTGTTAGGGTCCTTTGTTTCACGAAGGAAATGCGACATATACTCCTCTTCAGACTTACCTGAGTCCTTGCAAAATTTGCAAGACTTCTTAACAGACACTTGGGTATTGCGTTTGGAAAACATATTGAATTGATTGGTTTGGTTTGTTTGATATTGATTTGTTTTTCATAAAAAAAGAAATCAATTTTTAAGGGAACCGTAGGTTCCCTTATGATCCCTCCTCTTAGGATCTTAGCGGTTACTAACATAAAGGAAGGGTTCTTAGCGGTTACTAACATAACTTTCTTAGTAAAGGAGGGGGTCTAAGGAAACCGTAGGTTCCCCTAACAAAATATAAATCCTTCGGGTTCCATAATCTCTACCAACTTTTCCCTATGAATCGTACCTGTTTGTATTTCTACTGTTTTCCATTTTTCTAATTCCTCACAATTGTTACAATTAAACATCATATATGTTACCAACAATGCTTTATAATCAGCAATATACTTGGTATTTTTCACCAACCATACGTAAAAACCTAATAGTTTATCTGTTGTTGTTTTGTTCCTATATTTCATATACTCGTAATACCAGCGGATGGTTTCCTTAAGAGACGTCTTAGAATAGATATTATAGTCTGTTCCTGACAGCACCATTATTTCCCGAAAATTCTGTTCGGTCATTTCCAGATCGGTCCATATCTGGGCTGTATCGTACAATGTTGCCGTATGTTTTAACAGGCTAATGTTACGTATAACATAATTACATCCGTAAAGAAACATATCCATATCATCACTAATGCACCCCCAAGCAATCTTATTTTTAACCATATATGCACATAAATGATCTGCTTCTCCCGGCGCTTCACAATAAGTAACACCGTAAGCTTCCATCAGTGTCTTCACTTTCTTAATATTTTCATCACTTATTCGTACAAACAATCGCTTTAATCGTTCTAATTCCACCTGAACAGTCTTATCCGCTTTTTCCTCGTCCACTTTGTTTTTTAGTTCATTGTATTTTTCTTCTGCTTCCTTTTTCATACTGCGGCGTTTCTGTAAAAGCTCGCGTTTTTCTGGCGGTGGTTTTCCATCAAAGACGAAAATCGGAATGATTCTATAATATTTTAAAATGGAAATTAACAGGTACATATTTTCCATTAACAAGTCCTCGCTCGAATATTTATACAGATAAATACTTGTATCTATCACAATGGTTTTATGAGCTAGTTCGTTCAAATGGATTTTCCTAATAGATTTTTTTGTACAGTTCTCATACAAAAACCGGTTCAAGTTTTTTATTCCCATTAATTATTTGGTTTGTTAACTTAAAAAATGTTTCGTTTTCAAAATCAATTTTATCTTTTTATTTTTCTTAGAAAAAAGTAAAAAATCGTAGGGGGTACCCTACGATTTCAAAAACGTGAAAAAGCGTGTGAAAAAGTCGATCGAGGTTTTTGAAAATGGACAAAAATAAATGTCCAAAAAAATGTCCAGGTCCCAAGAGTTGGAATGAGCATTTTGCAAAAACTATGCTTTTTCAAGTTTGTTACCATAATAGTAACAATATTATATAAGAAAAAACAGACGACTGCATAAGATTTTTCAAAATTATTTGGTATTGAAAGGATTTAGATACATTTATATTACATAATAAGTAATGGAAAAAGTATCAGAAAGTATCAATTATAATTGTGAAAAATGTAACTACATAACCAATGTGAAAAGTAATTATATAAAGCATTGTTTGACTGCTAAACATAAAAATGTAATGAAATGTAATGAAAAAGTATCTAATAATAGTTTATCATTTTCTTGCAGGAACTGTGATAAGGTTTATAAATCAAACGTAGGTTTATGGAGACATTCAAAGAATTGTTCTCCTGAACAAAATAAAAATATAATTATAGAGAACCCACCCATTGATACGTCATTAATTATTAAATTAATTCAACAAAATGAAACCTTACAGAATTTATTGGTTCAACAAGCAACTGATTATGCACAAAAGCAAACAGAACAAGCACAAAAGCAATCGGAACAAGCAACTGAGTATGCAAATAAACAATCAGAATTAATGAATAAACTTATTGAAAGAGAACCTATGAATAACATAACTAACAATAATAACACGACTAATAACGTGCAAAAATTCAATCTTAATTTTTTCTTGAATGAAACTTGCAAAGATGCTATGAGCATCCAAGAGTTTTTGGAGACCATTCGCATTACCTTCGATGATCTATTAAATATTGGAAATACAGGATTTGTGAATGGTGTATCGGATATCCTTATCAAACAATTAAGGGATATGGATGTGAATAAACGACCGATCCATTGCACCGATTCCAAGCGGGATACGATTTATCTGAAGGATAATACAGCTTGGAACAAAGACAAAACCAAATTAAAACAAATCATAGAAAAGATAGAATATAGGAATGTGGTAGCGCTCCGCGATTGGTGTAATGAGAACCCGGATGCCAGGGTAAATAATACCCCGAACAACTTGTTAAAAGACAAAATCTATTTACAAACGCTGCAGGGAGATGATAAGACCCGTGATAAAATAATAAAAAACATATCCAAAGAGGTAATGGTCGATAAAGATAATTAGTAGTGAAAAAGAAATAAGGGAGGGGTCTCAGGGTCCGAGCCCCGCAGGGGCTCAACCTGGATCGCCCGAAGGGCGATTGAGGGAACCGTAGGTTCCCTGATAAAAAATTATTATGATAATATAGATATGACCACCGACTCCAAATCATTACAACATTTTTTACAGTCCAACCTTTCCCATAAATTCACTCATATAAAACGTGAAACGTTCTCTCCAACAGCGAAAACGTTCTTATCATCCGTCTTCGAAAACATTCGTCTAGCAGATGAAGATTATGACAATGTTGATTTAGTTTCTTCAGATATATTTAAAAACGAAGTGCCGAAAGGGTCAAATTACAAACTTTGTCCAGAAAAAGCGCGAAATCATATCGAAACAATGAAATCTACAGGGCAATCCTGTAGGTTCTCTGTGAATGGTCATAAAATAAGCGTGCAAATAGTTCACGAACAAACTTCAAAAACAAAAAAACCCAATTTCTCAGCAATGTTTCATCGAATTTATGTATTATTACATCTATTAACAAAGCAATCGAGAAAGGAATGTTCTCAAAGCCTTACTATTTATTTATATTTAACAACAATGAAAAAAACATTGGCAGATTGTGACAGAGATTGTATTATTGGAGAGGACAATGCGAATACAGCATTTACATTTGCTTGTAAAAGGATAAACGAAGTATATTTGTATCGAAAAGAAGAGTGGTTCAAGGTTCTCAGTCACGAGTTATTTCATTCCTTTGGACTCGATTTTTCCGAGTACGAATGTAGTGAAGTAGATAAAGAGATGTTCAAAATAATACCTATTAAAACCGATTTGCGATTGTACGAATCATATACTGAATTATGGGGAGAACTGTTGAATATAATATTCATTGTTCATTTTTCATCAAAGATAGGAGAACCTATGGAAAAGAAAATAAAGAAACTAGAATTGCTGTTATACCAGGAACGAATGTTCTCGACGTATCAAGCTTCCAAGGTATTAACACATTTTGGTATGACATACGATGATTTGTATTCGAGAACTGATAATGCTATGAAAAGCCGGAAATATTTCAAGGAAACAACACCTATATTATCGTATTTTATTATTAAAAATGTATTGATGTTTCATATTGCTGCATTTATGGAGTGGTGCAACAAACATAACAATGGATTGTTAGAATTCAATAAGAATAATAAAACTAATATGGATCAATTTATTGGCTTTATTAGAGAACATTTTACAAGTTCTCCATTGGTAGAATCAATGGACCAAGCGAGAACCTGGTTTATACATCAAGAAAATACAAAACGTATTGATAATGGTCCAATTACTACGCTAAGAATGTCTCTTCTAGATTAAATTAAGGGAAACCAAGGTTTCCCTTAAGATCCCTTCCTTTTATAAAATGTATGTCAGAATATAGGTTAAGATCCCATCCTTTTATAAAATGTATGTCATAATATAGGTTAAGATCCCATCCTTTTATAAAATGTATGTCAGAATATAGGTTAATATCCCATCCTTATCTAGAGAACGTATCAAAAATTCTCTTTAAAAATAATAGTATAAAAATAGTCCAATATTTTTATATTATGTCCGACAATCCTATTAAATATTTAACTGTATTAGGAGAACGTTGCAGTGGAACAACCTACGTAGAATACGCTATTCAATGGAATCTAGGTCTCAAGTATTATAGTACTTGTGGAAAACATTTTTTTGGTCACGATAATAGTGTATTCAATACCGAAAAAATGAAGGAAACCTTGGTCGTATGTGTCGTACGTGATCCGATAGATTGGATAGATAGTTTTTTTAAGCGTTTACACCACGTTCCCCCTCATAACAAACGTTCTATTTATAATTTTTTACATAATGAATTTTATTCTATTCATGAACACGAACAGTTGAAAGGTCTAGAAAAAATGGAAGATCGACATATCATTACCAAAGAACGTTATAAAAACATCTTTAAACTTAGAAAAACCAAACAAGAATTTATGTTACGAGAACTTCCGAAGTTAGTTCCTTATCACATCATAATACGCTATGAGGATATGCGCGACGATTATGACAATACTTTAGATCGTATTCGTGAACAGTTCCATTTGGATCGTATTGAGAACCCGTATAAACAAATAACTCAGTATAAAGGGACATATACAGCTTGTTATTTTAAAAAGCCGATATTGATCGGACCTAGAGAACAAGATGTCATAAAAAAGTCAGTAGATGCTGAACAAGAGACTTTACTTGGCTACAATGTCTCGTCGTAAATGCATCAATAACATATCAGGTGGGGGATCTTTACCGCGTTCAAAATGCACCAATTTGGCTTGTTGTGTTTCTAAGAGAACCTTTTTAATATCCAGATTTTGTCCAAATTTGGCTTCTAGAGCCTTCTTTCGTTCGACTTCGAAGGTAGGGTTCTCTTTAATCGTAAAGAAATCGGGATCAGGAGTAATATCAGCATTGGGTAATAACAACGATTTTTTCGTTTTGAGAACATTGGCATATTCCTCTTTTGCGGCTTTTACAGATTTGGAAACAGGACTATTGCTCTCTACCGAGTATTTCAAGAAGTAATCGGGAAAACCTTTTTTAAATTGGACACCTAAAAAATAATGCGTAACAGAGGGCCAATGATTGCCTTCAATCGTAAATGGTACTAACCAACTATCATCTAACATTCTACGCCAATCCTTGATCGGATTCAATTGTTTGTATTTTAATAAATTATCTGTGGTTTCTCCCGAGCCCTTCCCGGCTTTCGGTCCGCCATCCGAATTTTGGTGAAACATCAATATCGTTTTGTTGTCGTACAAGTCGACATTCAAATAATCGTCTTCTGGTTTATCGGGCTTACCTTCGTCCTCATTGAGCCCTAGTTTCGTTTTTAGGTTGCGGAAATCCTTGATCAAGTAGTAGGGTCCAGCGTTCTTTTCCAAGCATTTTGTTACAATCATAATTTTGATATCATAAGGTAGTTCGGAGAACTTGAAGATGCGTTTGTCTTTATAGGAAACCAACGTATAATGATTTCCGGTGTAAGAGGTCATAATGTAAAAATCGGGATCGAATGCCCCCTTTTTCTCTAATTCGTTGTCATTTAATTGACCACATCTCATCACAGAATCGTGATCACCGGACTCAAATGCCTCTTTGGACAACACAATGACTTTGATATTGAGAACTCGTTCCAAGGTAGATATTGCCCAGGTATCTGCCCAGTATTGGCTGGTTAAGATGAATTGGCGGAATTTTTCTAAATCGTCGATCCCTTCCATATGTGCAAATTCTTTCATAAGCTCTTGGGTCTGTTTCTTTTCGTCTTTGGATTCATTGTATTTGGCCAATTCGCCCTTCACTGTTTTGATAAGTTCTGCTTCCTGAGCTTGGTTAACGGTGCCCTTGTTTTTTTGTATACGTAGTTTTAATTTATTCATCGTATTTTTGATGGTGTTCATTTCTTGATTTTTTTCTTGAAATTCTGCCAAAGTTGCTGTGTAAATAGACCGTGATTGATCGTACATTTCCTCAGTAGCTTCATTGGCTAACAATGCTCGTAGCTTCTCTACTGTTGTTTCCTTACCTGCTTGTTTGAATGCATCGCGTATAACTGCAAAAAGACAGTCACCACCTCCTTCATTATCGATGATTTTGTAGTTGTTATTTCTGCGAAAGTTCTCTAACCAATTGTTTCTGGATGATTCTTGAAAACCCTTTTTAATTTGATCAGATTGTTCTTTGGTTTCTTCAGAGAGAAGAGGGAGAACCGTAGTACTTTTGTTTTCTTCAAAAATCCCGTCTTTTAAGGTTTTTTCGGCGATTTCAGTAGTAACCGATTTTTTCTCTGGTGGTATGATTAAAACAGCTACATCATCAGGTAAAGGAATACCATCTGTTAATTCTATTGCACCAATATCTAAAGTTTCATTTACAGATTCATTTTCTATACCTAACGGCTTCTCAGCCCCCTTAACCATTGCGCCAATTTTTTCCATCAATGACTCCTTAGAAATGTAAAAAATAAGCCCACTTTTTTTAAGTTTAACGTCACCATCGTCGTCTATGATATTGATCAATTCGCTATCTTTTACTTCAAAAATACCGATTTTCTCTACCATCTTATCATTTACCACCAAATAAACAGGAAAGAAAACAATACCATACCGAGAAAATGTATGTTTTTGCTTACCTAATACGATCTCAATGGCTTGATCGAACAGTTTATAATCAAATACTGGTGCGGAATAATCAATATCTTCGTCTTCTATATCTCTTGATTCATTGTAATTTACTTTGTCTTCCAAATGAGATTTTACCATTTATTTATACAATATGTATATGTAAATATTGTATAAACCATTTATTATCTTTTTTATAATAATTCTAATATGTCCATATACTTGAAGATTGCTCTACTAGATACACTCTTATGGTCTTTAACCTTGTATTTTGAAAATAGCTCAATATTACTACGTATTGTTGAGACTTGTTCTTCTATAGAACCAATTACCGTATCTTGGTCTTGTGCTACTAAAGATATTAAAATATAAAGATTCTCTGTGACTTCGTCTATCCAATTTGTTTTATCTTCTGCATCAATGTTTTCTATAATTTTATTCTGAATAGAAATAATGAGGTCGAGAACTTCGTTCTTATTGAGAACCTGTTGTTTCATTAAATTAACAATGAATGTGCTCATTGCTTTGCGTTTATCGTTTAATTTGTTATTTTCACAATATTTATCATAGTCTTTGTTAGAATCTACAAATTCAATTTTATCTATTCCTTCATAATATTCAGTAATGACGTTCGAAATATAATCCGAAAAAAAGGCGTATTTTTCAATTAATTCTCTGTAAAGACCGGCATAAATTTCCGAATAAAACTTATTAGAACTAGCAATATCAAATATAGATTGTGCTATCATTTTTACATTTTTAAATTGCACTTCTTCATCTTCAGGCGATTTCATCCTTTCCGAATTGGCAACTATGGTTGCCGATTCTAGGAAAGGATCTATGTTTCGAGAAGCTGCTTCGCAGCGTATCGAAACGTCCACCGATCGAACATCGGTTTCATCTCTGGAAGATCTAGGTTTTTCTATGCATTGTCCGTCGATAGCACTTTCAGTGCTATCTATGGACAATCTGGGTTTAGCTACGCAACATTTGGTTGCTCTGCTAAACCCCCAACTTCGTTGCTCCTCAGCCCCCTTCGGGGGCAAGGTTGAGAACCCTACGGGTTCTCTGACCGAAAAACCTTCATCGTGCTCTTCGAGAACTTCTTGTATACATTTGAATATAGCGTCTCTTTGCTGTTCATAGTTTTTATTAGAAATCTTGTTTAAACAGACACGTATTTCGTTCATCAATAGATCAGCGCCCTCTTTCTTCTCAATCTTGGTAGCCTTAAATGCTGGCGCACCTTTCCACGATTCATCGGACCGTTCGTTCCGTTGTTTAAATCTAGAATCAGATTTACCACGTTTATTATGATGAAACCCCTGACGTTTAAAATCGTCATCTGGTGGATTTGTAACATTGGAGGCAGCTATTGCTGCAGCAATTACTACACCTAACTCTTTTGTCAAGTTTTTAATAATGTTTTGGGTATTTTCAGGCAAGTCGTACTTGTAGCCTGTAAACAAAACATCTGAATAATCTTGTAGAGTATAGCGCATTGAGTTGTCTATAATTATTAGTGTTATAAGTTTTAAGTTATTTTTCATCTAATTATTATGGAGCAGGGAAACCTACGGTTTCCCTAAGGGCGCCAGAGGCGCCCAAGGTTGAGGGCCTTCGGCCCTCTGACCCTGCGACCCCTTCCCTTAATTATGTTATCTTAATAGGTAACATAATTTTGTTTATTTGTTTTCGAGACTAAGGGAGGGGGTCATAGGGGGAACCTACGGTTCCCCCATAATAATTATAATAAAAACTAGTATAGAATTTACATTATTAACTATGTTATCCTATGTCTGAATTGTTATCAAACAGTGAAAACATAGAAAACGTGGAAAACGTAGAAAAAGTAGAAACCTGGGATAAATTCAATCTAAATGACGAATTATTGCGCGGCATTTACGCTTACGGATTTGAAGTTCCTAGTGAGATTCAAAAAAAAGCAATATTACCGATTATTAATGGTAAAGACATTATTGCCCAGGCCCAGTCAGGAAGTGGTAAAACCGGATGTTTTTCTGTAGGAACATTGCAATCCATAGATACGTCTCAAAATACCATTCAAGCAATGATCATTGTGCCAACCCACGAACTTGTTAAGCAAATATTAGGTGTAATAAGTTCTCTAGGATCGTTTATGAAGGAGGTTCGTATCAAAACTATTATTGGTGGTACATCTATTCAACAAGATGCTGCAGAATTACGTAATAATACCCCACATATTATTATTGGTTGTGCTGGTCGTATTTATGATATGGTAGTTCGCAAACACCTGGTGTTATCATCCTTGAAATTGTTTATATTAGATGAGGCAGACGAAATGCTTTCTAAAGGGTTTAAGGAGCAGATTTATAATATTTTTCAACATTTACCCAAATCTATACAAGTTGCATTGTTCAGTGCTACACTCCCAGATGAAATATTGTTATTAACCCGTAAATTTATGAGAAATCCTGTGAAAATAATTGTTAAACGAGAAGAACTATCGGTGGCAGGTATTAAACAATATTTTGTAGCAATTCAGGACGATCGTGAAAAGTTTACTATGTTAAAAAATTTGTTCTCTATTATTTCGGTTTCTCAATGCATCATTTATTGTAACAGCGTAAAGCGTGTTATTGATTTATATCGTGCAATGATGGATGATGGGTTCTCTGTTTGTTGTATTCATAGTTCGATGGACAAGGTGGAAAGAGATACAGTGTTTCGATCATTTCGAGATGGTGGATTTCGCGTATTAATTTCGTCTGATGTTACATCACGTGGTATTGATGTTCAACAAGTTCAAATTGTAGTCAATTTTGATGTTTGTAAAGACGTATGTACTTATTTACACCGAATTGGTAGAAGTGGAAGATATGGGCGAACAGGTTCCGCTATTAATTTTATTACTCGTAAGGATGTGTTTTATATGAAAAAGGTTGAAACACATTATAATATTAATATTGAGGAGTTGCCAAATGATTTTAAGGGGGTATAATATATGAATCCTGTTGAAATTATTGGTTATGAAGGACCTAATATTTTATTGGCAATTACATCATTGGCATTACTAGATCAGAAAAAATATTTAGGTTCATTTATCTTGTTTTATTGTTTTCAATATTACATAATTGGGCTCTTGAAAAATATGATAAAAGAACCACGACCCAAAGGATATTCTGATAAAAAAAACGAGGATGGTGGTAACTATGAAGGTATTGAATTTTACGGAATGCCTTCTGGACATAGCAGCGATGTATGGTTTTGTACCATTTTTTTATGGTTAGTAAAGAAGTCCCCTTATTTACTATTAATCGAACTTGTGATTTGTTTCAATACTATGTATCAGAGATGGTCATTCAAAAAACATTCTATTGAACAACTAGCAGTTGGCGCATTACTTGGTGGATCTGTTGCTTGGATATCTGTGTTAATAACAAAACAAGCATTTTGAAGGTTTTGCAAAGCCGCCTGCGGTAGGCGAGCGAAGCTCGCAACTTGCGCCCGAAGGGCGCGGAGCGGTGCAAAACCTAGATTCTCCACAGATAGCCCCAAAGGGGCTATCGGCGGAGAATGACCAAATGATTTTAAGGGGGTATAATATATGAATCCTATTGAAATTGTTGGTTATGAAGGACCCAACATTTCGTTAGTAATTACATCATTTGCATTACTAGATCAGAAAAAATATTTAGGTTCTTTTATATTGTTTTATTTTGTAGATTATTACCTGATTGGGCTCTTAAAAAATATGATTGAAGAACCACGACCTAAAGGATATTTGGATAAAAAAAATGATGATAGTGGTAAGTATGAAGGTATCGCATTCTATGGTATGCCAAGTGGTCATAGTGCAATAGTTTGGTATAGTACCGTATTTTTATGGCTGGTAAAACAGTCCCCCAATTTACTAATTCTTGAACTAGCAATTTGTTTCAATACAATGTATCAGAGATGGTCATTCAAAAAACACTCTATTAAACAATTAGCAGTTGGCGCTTTACTTGGTGGATCTGTCGCTTGGATAGCTGTTTTGGTAACAAAATGTGCGGTTAAGTAAAATATATATAATGTTTATTGTATTCTCCGTCGATAGCCCGTTAGGGTCAGCAAGCGAAGCTTGCAACCTTGAACCACCTTCGGTGGTTCTGAGGCTATCTATGGAGAATCGCCGTTTTGCGCCACCTGGCGGTTCTGTCGGGGTTCCTTCGGAACCCAACCTGGAATCCCTTCGGTCAGAAGACCGAAGGTCTTCAACCTTGAGCACCTTCGGTGCTCTGAGGGATTCCTTGGCAAAACGTCCAAAGTTGTTGTACAGAAGAATTAGGTAGATTTATTGAATTAAAACCAATAAATCTAGTATATGGGAATTCGAGAATATTTATTATCACAGATCCCTCCTGAAGTAGCTAAAAAATGGAAATTAGACGAATGTTTAACAGAACCTACAGTAACTAAAGAGGAAGTAAAAGATCGGAAGTTTCCCATAAATTTTCGTCTTCCAATAACGTATTTAGATCCATCAGAACTACATTCATTGTCACCTATTGTTGCACAAGATTTAGAACTTACGATTCCTGGATCTGAAAAGTCTATTTATGATCATCTTTTTAAACCAACATCACTTTTTGGACGCAATATGATACCTGCTTGGACAGAATATTATACTACTAATACCGATTTTTTAGAAGATACGCAATATTTAATTGCCAAGGTCCAACAAATGCCGAATTCGTGGTGTACTTATTCACCAAAATATGAAGGATTTAATGGGGTAATTAACCAAGTAAAGGGAGGGGTCGCAGGGGAACCGCAGGTTCCCTGCCCAACTTACGAAAAGTTCTCTAACATATGGTACGAATTGAAGGAAGACGCCTTTTTTTTAGAAAAGTACGGATATTTGGAATGGTCAATGCTCGAACATTTTAATGAAAATTCTTCGTTTTTACAGTGTCTCTCCGTAGTAAATGTTGTATCACCATTGATCAGTTTATTTTTACCTCTTATATTCGTCATCCTACCCTTTATTATTTTAAAAATACAGCAGGTACCTATCAACTTTACTGTCTATTTAGAAGTTCTCAAAACAGTTGCGCAAAATCATTTTATTGGCAAAGCATTAATGAGTATGACATCTTTTAGTTGGGAAAATGCTGCTTATTTGTGTCTGACGACTGGTCTATATTTCTTACAAATATATCAAAATGTAAACATATGCCACCGCTTTTATCGTAATATGATTACACTGAATCAACATTTAATCGAACTCCAAGAATTTGTGGGCCGGTCGATCAAGCAAATGACAACAGTATTAGACGTTACGATTAAATTAAAAAGTTATGAGAACTTCAATGCCGCTGCGGACATACATCTTAAGGAACTTACGAATATAGAATTTGAATTGTCGCATATTTGTCCATTTGAACATTCGGTGAAAAAGTTTGGTGAAAGTGGATATATGCTCCGTTGTTTTTATCGTTTACATTCCATATCATCTTATGATGAAGCACTCCGTTATGCAGCGGGGTTTGAAGGGTATGTAGATAACCTGCGTGGTATTTGTTCGAATATTAAAATGGGGAATATTGCTATGGCTAAGTTCTCTATCGATGCTAGTAATTGTGCATTGAACGATCAATGTTATCCACCTTTATTGGACGAACCGTATATCGCTCGTAACACGGTCGAGTTCGATAAAAACATCATTTTATCCGGTCCGAATCGATCGGGTAAAACCACGGTATTGAAAACCACGGCGCTCAATTTGATTTTTAGTCAGCAAGTGGGGTGCGGATTTTATTCGTCAGCGCTCATATGTCCTTATACCCATATACATTCGTATTTGAATATACCGGATACTTCCGGACGCGACAGCTTATTCCAAGCCGAATCACGCCGCTGCAAAGAAATATTGGATAGGATCAAAGAGGCCAGGGAAAAAGGCGGTCGATCCAGACATTTCTGCATTTTTGACGAATTGTACTCGGGAACCAATCCGGACGAAGCTACGAAAGCAGGATATGGATTTCTAAAATATTTGACTGGGTTTGAGAACGTGGACTTTATGTTAACAACCCATTACGTGAAGATATGTAAAAAATTCTTGAAATCGGACGATGTGGAGAACTACAAAATGTACGTTCAATGCTTAGACAACGAAACTTATAATTATACGTATGAAATGAAACGAGGTATTTCTAAGATAAAAGGTGCTGCTCAAGTGATGAGAGATATGGATTATCCTGAAGAAATAATTAATGGTATGAGATAGTATATAAATATTACAAATGTATTTTAGTAAGTTAATAGAGAACATTCGTAAAGATAATGATATAAACAATCTTTTTATGAATATTATTAACCCTTTTTCGACCTATTTGATATGTGATCATTATATTGGTTCAGAATTGAAAGAGTTAAATATCAAAGTTCCCATTTTTAAAAATGATTTACTAGCTACTAATAATACCAATCTTATTCGTGATTATGATATTTTACTTGTAGAATCTATTCAGTTTGACATTTTTATTGAAACATTCTTACCAAGAATAAAGAAAAAAATAGTATTGATTACCGGATATTGGCAATGGCCCCAGATATATAAGAGTGAAAAAACAGATTTTGTATTGAACCATCCGAACATACTTTTGTGGATATCCCAAAATCCTATTTATCAAGATCATCCTAAGTATATGCCCTTTCCTTACGGAATATGCCATTGCAATCTTATTAATTATGCTGAACAATTACTAGCTGATAATAATAAAACAAAGATGATTGAGTTTTTACCGATTCAAAATGGTACCAACCCTTGTCGTAGTAAATTACCAGAACTTGAGAAAATGGAACCGGAAGAATTTTATAAAAAAATGGGTGAAGCCGAATTTTTATTATCACCTATTGGTGATCGTGACGATTGTTATCGACATTATGAGTGTATTGGTCTAGGTAATATTCCTATTTCCAATGTCGGAGATACATACAAACCTATTTTTAATGAAAATATGTATTATTGCGATATTGATCAAATTGTTACCATATTGAATACAGGTATAATAGACTGTTCTTATTCTATGCCTAATCGTGACTTAATATGCTTTGAATATCATCGTGATATGGTATTTAATAGAATCGCCGAATTACGTAGTAAGTACGGTCATTACCCTTCATTCTCCGTCGATAGCCTCAGAACCACCGAAGGTGGTTCAAGGTTGCAAGCTTCGCTTGCTGACCCGTTAGGGCTATCTATGGAGAATCGCCGTTTTGCGCCACCTGGCGGTTCTGCAAAA